>Ga0194112_10000803_pt1 | contig 46222 bp, 37 predicted proteins | sample TA2MahC400mmetaG_FD_146191 | JGI IMG/M metagenome (GOLD analysis project Ga0194112, IMG submission 146191) | Freshwater microbial communities from Lake Tanganyika, Tanzania - TA2015016 Mahale Deep Cast 400m | ecosystem: Environmental > Aquatic > Freshwater > Lake | place: Tanzania: Lake... | reverse complement strand
GAGCAAGGGAAGGCAGCAAGGCAGCAAGGCAGGAAGGGAGCAAGGGAAGGCAGCAAGGCAGCAAGGCAGGAAGGGAGCAAGGGAAGGCAGCAAGGCAGCAAGGCAGGAAGGGAGCAAGGCAGCAAGGGAAGGCAGCAAGGCAGCAAGGCAGCAAGGGAACGAGGGAAAGCTGTCGTCCCCTTGCTGCCTTGCTCCCTTCCTGCCTTGCTGCCTTCCCTTGCTGCCTTGCTGCCCTGCTGCCCGCTGCCCTTCCCCTCACTTCTGCGCCATCATCGCCTTCATTTCCTCGTAGGTCCTCTTGATCTCCTCGACGGAGGTGGCGTCCTCCAGGGTGCTCACGTCGCCGATGCCGGTGCCGGTGGCCAGCGCCTTGAGTATGCGCCGCATTATCTTCCCGGAGCGGGTCTTGGGCAGCTTGCCGACGAAGTGGATCTCCTTGGGGACGGCGATGGGGCCGATGAGGGTGCGGATGCCGTCGGAGAGCTTCTTGCGGAGCTCGGGGCTCGGGTTGTTGCCCTGGCGCAGGATGGCGAAGAGCACGATCTCCTCCCCCTTGACCTGGTCGGGGACGCCGACCACGGCCGCCTCGGCGACGAAGTGCATCGATACCGCGGCGCTCTCTATCTCGGCGGTGCCGAGCCGGTGGCCGGCCACCTTCAGGGTCTCGTCGGCGCGGCCCAGGAGCCAGAGGTAGCCCTCGCCGTCCCGTATGGCGTAGTCCCCGGCGAGGTACATGCCCTTGAAGCGGGACCAGTAGACCTCGGTGTAGCGCTTCGGGTCCTGGTGCAGCGTCATGAGCATCCCGGGCCACGGCCTGCGGATGACGAGCAGGCCCCGGGTGCCGTCCTGGACGGGCTTGCCCTGGTCGTCCACGATGCCCACGTCGATGCCGGGCAGGGGAAACGTCGCCGAGCCGGGCTTGAGGGGCACGAGGCCGCACCCGGGCGCGGGCGATATGAGGACGCCCCCGGTCTCGGTCTGCCACCAGGTGTCCACGATGGGGCAGCGCTCGCCGCCTATTGCCTTGAAATACCACTCCCACACCTCCGGGTTGATCGGCTCCCCCACGGAGCCCAGGAGCCGCAGCGAGCGCAGGTCGTGCTTGCGGATGGGGTCCTCCCCGAAGCGCATGAACATGCGCAGGGCCGTGGGCGAGGTGTAGAATATGTTTATCCCGTACCTCTCTATGAGCTCCCACCACCTCTCGATGGACGGGTAGTCCGGCGAGCCCTCGAACATGAAGCTCGTGGTGCCGGACACCAGCGGCGCGTAGACGATGTAGGTGTGCCCGGTCACCCAGCCGATGTCGGCGGTGCACCAGTAGATCCACTCGGGCCTGGGGTCGAACACCCACTTGAAGGTGGACTTGCAAAAAACCATGTAGCCGCCGGTGGAGTGCACTATGCCCTTGGGCTTGCCGGTGGTGCCGGAAGTGTAGAGGATGTAGAGCGGGTGCGCGGACTCCACCTTCTCGGGCTCGATGAACGCGTCACCGTTCTTGAGCAGGTCGTGGTAGTACACGTCCCGGCCCTCCTCCATGTCGACCTCCTGCTCGGCCGGCCCGCGCCGGACGACCACGACGTTCCTGATCGTCGGGCAGGTCCGGACCGCCTGGTCGGCGATGACCTTGAGGGGGATGTACTTGCCCCGCCTGAGCCCGAAATCGGCGGTGATGAGCATCTTGGCGCCGGTGTCGGTAATGCGGTCCGCCAGCGCCTGGCTGCTGAAGCCCGAGAACACTATCGAGTGGGGCGCGCCCAGGCGCGCCAGGGCGAGCATGGAGACGGGGAGCTCCGGGATCATGGGCAGGTAGATCATCACGATGTCGCCCTTCTTGACGCCGGCCATGCGCAGCGCCGAGGCTAGCCGGTTGACCTCCGCCCACAGCTGGAGGTAGCTCAAGGTCCGGGTGTTGCCGAACTCGTCCTCCCAGTAGTAGGCCACCTTGTTGCGGGTGTGGCTGTCCAGGTGCGCGTCCAGGCAGGCGTAGGAGGCGTTGGTCAGCCCGCCCTCGAACCATTTCGCGAAGGGCTCTTCCCAATTCAGCGTCCTGTCCCATTGCCTGAACCAGGGGATGTTCCGGGCCTCGTTGGCCCAGAAGCCCTCCGGGTCCTCCAGGGCCTTCTTCCTGAGGTCGGCATACGCTCCCGTCGGATAGAACTTCTTTCCCTCTTCCATCTTTCCACCACTCTCGACTTGCTGGCCGTCGGATACCGCTCAAGCCGCGGCGAAGCCCCCCGGCGACCGCCGCGACCCCACTTCCCGGGGGCGGTGCTCCCGTTCGGCGGGCGGCTAATAAATCACCATCATAATAATATTTGGTACAGATTCCCCCGCACCAAGACGTGCCAATGCACGGCACGCCGGACGCGGGCGTTCAGGACCGGAGGATCTCGCCGATGTCCAGGTGGTCCTTCATGAGCACCTCGACCAGCGCCAGCTTCCCGGCGTCGTGCTTCGAAAGCAGCGGCTCGAGGTCGTTGACCTGGACGGCCACGGAGTAGGTGTCCTGGGAGACCAGGAGCAGGGGGACCCCCAGGTCCCGGGCCTTCGAGATGATGTTGGTGGGTGGCAGTGTGTTGTTGGTGAGGAGTATCGCGGAGGTGTCGGATTCGAGCGCGGTGAGGATCATGTCCGACCGGTCCCCGCTCGTTATCACGAGCTTGCTCTCCTTGTTGATGATCTCTATCAGGTTGTTCCTGTTGGCCGGGTCGGCCGACATGGCCCCGACGAAGACGTTCTTCACGACCCGGTCCAGGCCCCCCACGCCAGTCACGACCTTGGCAAAGAGCCTCTCGGCCAGGAACCCGACGGAGGGGTAGGTCAGCTCCTTCTCGAACGGGACGATGCCCAGCACCTTGATGCCCAGCTTGTATATCTCCTCCAGGTGGCCCTCCTTGAAATCCTGCACGGACGGTACCTTGTTTATCACCACGCCGCTAAAATCCAGGCCCTTGAGCACGAGGTTCCTTTTCAGAAAATGCAGGTCGTCGATGAGCGTTTCCTCGTTCCCGCCGATCACCACCACGATTCTTGCGCCGAGCAACCTCGCCACCGAGATCGCGTCCAGCCCCACTGAGCTGCCGCGGCGCAGGCTGCTGCCTCCCTCCACCAGAAGCAGGTCGGCTCCCTTGCCTATCTTCGCCGCCATGCCCTTGAGCCTGGCCTTTCGGGCGACCTCGTCGTACATGTACCTGAGCTTCGGCGCTCCGAAGCCCATTGTCATGTCCTCGGGATCCTCGGTCAGCCCGAACAGGCGGGTCATCACCGAGGCGTCGTAGTCCCAGAGCCGCTTTTTTTGGTAGACGGGCCTGTCCCCGAAGGGCTTCATATAGCCCACCCTCGCCTTCTGGGATCTGGCCAGGCCCACCAGGACGCTCGTCTTTCCCGCGCTCCTCTCCATCGATGTCACGACTATACTATTCATGCTCAACACACCCGTCCGATCTGGAGACCAGTACCCTCACGTCCACTGCCTTCACACCGCTGGGGTAGACCACCACCGGGTTGACCTCGATGTCGGAGATTCCCGGGCAGCTCCGGACTATCTCGCCCACCTTCACTATGACATCCATGAGGCTCTCGATGTCCTTCTGCTCCTGGCCCCTCACGCCGAGGAGCAGGGGGTAGGCCCGGGTGGCCTTCACCATCCCCAGCACCTGCCTTCTCCCCACGGGCAGCGCCCGGAAGGAGACGTCCTTCATCACCTCGACGTATATGCCCCCCAGGCCGGTCATGACCACGGGGCCGAAGGAGGGGTCCCGCCGCGCACCCACGATGAGTTCGGTCCCCTCCTGGACCATCTCCATCACCTCGATACCCTCGATGACGGCCCGGGGAGCCCGGGTGCGGCAGCTGAGGTGGATGGCCTCGTACGCCTCCAGCACCTCCTTCTCGTTTTGGAGATCCAGCGCCACTCCGCCGACGTCGCTCTTGTGCAGTATGTCCCGCGAGACCACCTTCATCACGACCGGGTAGCCAATGCTGTTCGCGGCCTTTACCGCCTCCAAGACGTTCGTCGCGACCAGGCTCTGGGGTATGGTGATGCCGGCGGCCTCCATTATGGCCCTCGCCTCCATGGAGTACAGCGCGCGGCGGCCGTCCGCCCAGACCTCCGACACCACCTGCTCGATGGCCTCGCGGTCGAGCTCGGTACGGACCGGCTCCTCGGGAGGCAGGGCCAGGTTCCGGGCGTACCGGTACAGGGCGCCCATGCAGGAGACCGCGGCGTTGGGATCGGTGAAGACCGGCACGCCGCGCTGGCGGAGCGTCTCGATGACCTCCTCGGTGGTCCGGCCGCCGAAGAGGCAGAACACCAGGGGCTTTTTCGCCTCCTGGTACTTCCTGAACGTGCCTTCCAGGACCGGCACGAACTCGTCCGTGTTGAGCATCGCGGTCTCGCAGTAGAGGGAGATCACCGAGCCGACCCCGGGCATCGCCAGCGCCGCATCGAACGCGCTCTGGTAGTTCGCAAGGCTGGCCTGCCCGGTGAGGTCGACCGGGTTCTTCGCCGAGCCGAAGTAGGGCATCACCGGCGAGAACGCCTTCGATAGCGCGGCATAGTCGTCGCTGAGCCTCACGCCGTGCCTCTCGCAGGCGTCCGTGGCGAGCACACCGATGCCCCCGCCGTTCGTGATTATGAGGCACTCCTCGACGCCGGGCAGCGCGTTGCCCTCGAAGAACTTGGCCCAGGCGATGGCCTCCTCCACGGTGTCGGCGCGCAGCACGTTGCATTGCCTCATTATCGCGTCGAACACCTCGTCGGAGCCGGCGAGCGACCCCGTATGGGACGCGGCCGCGGCCGCTCCCCTTCCCGACCGGCCGGACTTGATCACGACCACGGGCTTCTTCCGGGTGGTCCGCTGGAGGGCCCCCACCAGCTTCTCCCCGTCGCGCACCCCCTCGATGTACAGCATCATGATCCTCGTGTCGGGCTGCTCCACCAGGTAGTCCAGAAGGTCCGCCTCGTCAAGGTCGGTCTTGTTTCCCAGCGAGACGACCGCCGACAGGCCCATCCCCTCCACCGCCGTCTTGCCCATCAGGGCCACGCCGAGCGCGCCGCTCTGGGTGATCAGGGCCACCGAGCCGGACCGGATGCCCTTGGGCCCGAACGTGGCGTTGAGCGACGCCGCAGCCGAGTGGTAGCCGAAGATGTTGGGGCCCAGAATCCTCATCCCGTGGTCCAGGGCGTAGGCCAGCACCTTCCTCTCCTCGTCCGTGTTGCCTATCTCCGAGAACCCCGAGGTTATGATGGGAAGGAACCTTATCCCCCGGGCGGCGCACCTCATGACGGCGTCCAGGACCAGCGTGGCGGGGATGACGATCACGGCCACGTCCACCCCGTCGGGCAGCTCGTCGATGCTCTTGACGACCGGGACCCCGAGGATCTCGTCGGCGCGGGGGTTGACCGGGTAGACCTTCCCCCGGTAGCCCTCGGTCAGGATGTTGGACAGCACCTTGAAGCCGACCTTTTCAGGTCTGTCCGAGGCCCCTACCACTGCCACGGAGGCGGGGCGGAACAGGTGCTGCAGGTCGGGTCGCTCCATCGCTCACCTGCCTTCCCCGCGGAACCCCATCCGCAGGTCGTAGACCGAGCCGTCGGTCTTGCGGTGGATGTCGAAGTTGCTCTTTTCGAAAAGGTGCATCATCGGGAGGTTCTCCACCAGCACCTCGGCGGTGAAGCCGGCCAGGCCGCTCTTGCGGGCCAGGAGCGTCAGGTACGACAGGAGCTCCCAGCCGATGCCCCGGTTCTGGTAGGCGTCGCGCACGACGAACGCCACCTCGCCGTAGTTGGAGTGCTCGCCGATGGCGAACTGGCCGACGCCGACCACGAGCTCGCGCTCCTCCTCCCGGAGGGTCGCCAGTATGACCATCTCCCTCGTGTAGTCGATGACCGAGAGGTTCTGGAGCCACTCGTGGGGAATCTCCTTGCGCATCTGGATGAACCGGCGGTAGAGCGTGTTCTCCGATAGGGAGTAGAAGAAGTCCTTGAGCAGCGGCTCGTCGGTGAGCTTCACCGGCCGCAGCCCGACGACCAGGTCCGTGCGGGTGGTGCGGGAGGTCTCCAGGTGCTCGGGGTACTCGCCGCGCTTGCCCGGGATGAACGCCTGGTCCCTGTAGATCAGGTTGAGCCGGCGGGCCTCCTCTATCAGCCACGGCCGGAACCTGGGGTGGGCGATGGCGATGAGGTCCAGGGCGCGCTCGCGCACGTTCTTCCCGTGGAGGTAGGCGATCCCGTACTCGGTGACGACGTAGTGGATGTCGCCCCGGGTGAGCGTCACGCCGGCGCCGCCCTTGAGCGTGGGCACGATGCGGGAGACCTGCCCGCCCGAGGCGGTGGAGCGGATGGCCAGGATGGCCTTTCCGCCCGGGGAGAGCGCCGCGCCGCGCATGAAGTCGGCGTGGCCGCCTATGCCGCTGAAGAAGGTCGTCCCCAGGGAATCGGCGGTCGCCTGGCCGGTCAGGTCGATCTCGAGGGCGGTGTTGATGGCGCACAGGTTGGGGTTCTGGGCGATGACCAGGGGGTTGTTCACGTACTCGGCCGGCTTGAACTCCACCGCGGGGTTGTCGTGGATGTACTCGTAGGTGCTCCGGCGCCCCATGCAGAAGGTGGCCAGCGATTTTTCGTGCTCTATCCTCTTGCGGGTGTTGTCCACCACGCCCCGCCTCATGAGGTCGGCTATCCCGTCCGTGAAGAGCTCGGTGTGGACGCCCAGGTGCTTTTTGTCCCGGAACGCGGAGAGGATGGCGTCGGGCAGCCCGCCGTAGCCCACCTGGATGGTGTCCCCGTCCGCCACCAGCCGGGCGACCTGCTTCCCGATGCGGAGGGCGACCGCGTCGGGCGCCTCCGAGGGGTACTCCAGGAGCGGCTCGTTTCGGGGGACGACGTAGTCCACATCCTGCACCCTGATGAAGGTGTCCCCGTGGACCCGGGGCATGTGGCAGTTGACCTGGGCCACCACCAGCGAGGCATTCTCCACCGCCGCCTTGACGATGTCGACGGAAACGCCGAGGCTCATGTGGCCCCGCGAGTCGGGCGGGGTGGTCTGCACGAGCGCGATGTCCACGGGCACGAGCTTCCGGTGGAAGAGCGCCGGGACCCGGGACATGAACATGGGCGTGTAGTCGGCGGTGCCGTCGTTCACTGGAGCGCGCGTGCCCTGGCCGATGAAGAATGAGTTGGAGCGGAAGTTGCACGCAAACCGCGGCTCGGTGTAGGGCGCGACGCCCAGTGTCCAGACCTGCAGGACCTCGGCGTCGAAGAACGCCGCCGGGTGGCCCTCGACGAATTTCATCAGCGCCGAGACGAGGTACTGGGGCTCGCCGCAGCCCGTGCCTAAGAATATCCGGGCCCCCGGGTGGATGCGCGAGAAGACGCTCTCCTCGGAGACAAACTTGTCGGGGTACTTCTGCCGAAAGTCGCACAGGCGGGCGTCGCATGCCTCAGGGTTGTGGAAAGGCTCGGCCTCGTCGCCGGGCGCCATGTTGCCCGGATTGGCGAGGTATTAGATGTAGTTTGCCAACTTTGGCCCCTCCCGGCGCCACCTGGCTAAAGGTGGTCTGGTTCCCGATGCCCCTGGCGACATCCATGCCCCCGACCAGGGGCGGGAGGGTGGTTACTCACTCCTCATGTCCTGCGACTCGGAGGGGTGCTCCTCCTGCTCCTCGGGCGGCGGCGGCGCCGTCTCTTCGGGCGCGGCCTCGGCCCTCTTGCGCTGCGCCTCGCGCTCGGCGCGGCTTGGGCACTTGGGGTTCAGGCAGACGGTCCAGGGCCTCCGCCGCCCGTGGTGGACGTTCACCTGGAGGTTCCCGCACGAGGGGCACTTCTCCGGGTGGAGGTCGATGCGGCCCCTCTGCGGGAGCGGGAAGGAGTTGCGGCAGCGCGGGTAGCCCGAGCAGCCGACGAAGCGCTTTCCCTTCCACGACCTCATGATGTTGAGCGTGCCGTTGCACTTGGGGCAGTGGCCCAGCATGTTCTGGGTCCGCAGCGCCTCCCTTATCGCCCCGCCGATGGCCTCCCGGTTGGCCTCCAGGACGTCCATGACCGACGAGAGCATCTGGCGCGACTCCTCGACGACCTCGGCCACCTCCTTCTTGCCGTCGGCGATGAGGTCCATGTCCTTCTCTAGCTGGGCGGTCATGTCCGGGTGGGTGATGGGCTCGGCCCACTTCTTCAGCGCCCGCGTCACGGCCTCGCCGGAGTCAGTCGGCACCGGGGTGCGGTCCTTGACGTAATCGCGCGCGTAGAGCTTCTGGATGATCTCGTGGCGCGTCGCCTTGGTCCCGAGGCCCAGGCTCTCCATGAGCTGGATGAGGCCGCCCTGGGTGTAGCGCTTGGGCGGCTGGGTGAGCTTCTCCTGCATGTCTATCTTGATGACGTTGACCGTCTCGCCGACGGAGAGCGGCGGCAGCTCGGCCTCCCTCGACGAGAGGTAGGTGTAGTACTTCCGCCAGCCGGGGCTTATCATCCGGAGCCCCCGGGCCAGGAAGGGCTCCCCCCCGATGTCCACGGTCACGGAGGTCACCTCCGAGAGCGCCTCGTCGGCGAGCGTGGCGAAGAACCGGCGCACGACGAGCTCGTAGATCCTCCACTGGTCCCGCTGGAGCTCCGTCCTCCCGACGGCGTCCGTCGGATGGATCGGCGGGTGGTCGGTGGCCTCGGTCTTCCCCCGCGTCGGGACGAGCTTCTCCTTGGCCAGAAGCTCCCTGGCCTCGGCCTCGAACGCCGAGTTGGGCCGGGCGAGCGCCGAAAGTATCTCGCGCAGGTCCTGCGCCGGCGGGTACACCGTGTTGTCGGTGCGCGGGTAGCTGATGAAGCCGTTGGTGTAGAGGTCCTCGGCGATGCTCATCGCCCGGGCCGCGGCGAACCCCAGGGTGGAGGCGACGGCCAGGAACTGGGTGGTGTTGAAGGGCGTGGGGGGCTTCTCGCGCCGCCGGTCGCGCTTGAGCGAGGCTATCCGGCCGGTGCGGACGCCGCTCACCGCGGCCATGACGCGGTCGGCGTCGGGCTTGTTTCGGTAGCGGTCCTTGCCGGCGGACACCTTGATTCTGGCATGCGTGTCCGGCTTCTCGACCTCCCCGTGGATCTCCCAGTAGGGCTCGGGCCTGAACGCCCTTATCTCGTCCTCGCGGTCCAGGATGAGCGCCAGCGTGGGCGTCTGGACCCGCCCGACGGACAGGAAGTCCTTGCCGGTCCTCTCCGAGGAGATGGAGATGAACCGGGTGAGCACCGCGCCCCAGACCAGGTCCACGGTCTGGCGGGCCAGGGCGGAGCTCGAGAGGTTGTGGTCTATGGCCCCCAGGTTGGAGAAGGCGTGCTCGACGTCCCCCTTCGTCAGCGAGGAGAAGCGGGCGCGCCGGGTTCCCAGCCGGCCGGCGTCGCCCCGGATGGTCTCGAGGGCCTCCACCCCGATGAGCTCGCCCTCCCGGTCGTAGTCCGTGGCGACCACCACCTCTTCCGCGTCCGCAGCGAGCCGGTCGATGGCCCGGGCGATGTTGTGGGCGATGACCCTCTTTTTGGGCTCGATGTTGATGAGCTCGCGGGGCTTCACGCGGTGCCAGACTGAGTACTTGGTCTCGTAGTCCAGGGAAAGTATGTGGCCCCGCAGGCCTATGACGGTCTCATCGCGGCCGTCGCGGGAAAAACGGTAGACCGGGACGCCCCCCTCGAGCTCCTTCCTGGCCGCCCCGTCGGACAGTATGGTGGATATGCGCCGGGCGGAGTTGTCCTTTTCGCAGATTATGAGCCTTCGCATCGGCATTCCTTTGTCATTCGAGGCTTCGGTCGCATCGACTATATAAACCGATACCGAAAAACGTATAAATAATTTGTGGAATGCGAATCGAACGGCCGGCCGCTCTATGCGCGTGTGCGCATCTAGTAGTAATATTGGGTAGTGGTTACAATTGGCCAATCGCTGAAGTTTGTGTGGCGGGCAACGTTGGGAAGGTGCAGGGCGCAAGGCTTGAGGCGCAAGGGGAAAGGCGCAAGGAGCAAGGAGGACCTCCCGAATACCTCCATTGTATCCCAACCTTGCGCCCTGCGCCCTGCGCCTTCGCCCCTTGCGCCCTGCGCCTTCGCCCCTTGCGCCTTGCGCCCTGCGCCTTCGCCCCTTGCGCCCTGCGCCCTGCGCCTTCGCCCCTTGCGCCCTGCGCCCTGCGCCTTCCCATAGCTGCCCTTACGTCGATTTGGCCCAATACGGCTTCTTGACGAACTTGTACGCTTCCTCGGCGGCGGTGAAGGCCTCGCCGGTCGCGGGGTGGATCTGGCGCGACTTGCCCGGGTACTCCACGATGTCCCCGCAGGCGAAGATGCCCGGGACGTTGGTGTGCATCGCCGGCCCGTCCGTCAGGATGTGCCGGCCGTCGTTTTGGACGCCGAGCGTCCGGACCAAAGAAAGGTCCGGGGAGAAGCCGACGTTCACGACCACGGTGTCCGCCGGGACCGTCTCCAGGGACCCGGTCTTCGAGCTCTTGAGCACCACGCCGGTGACGTGCCGGTCGCCCTTTATCTCCACGACCTCGGTCTCCAGCCGCCGCTCGACGAGCGAGCGCTCCAAGAGCTCCAGGTTCGATTCCAGTGCCCGGAACGCCGCCGACCGGTGCACCAGCGTGACGTGGGCCACCTGGCTGAGGCCCAGCGCGTTCTCGACCGCGGAGTCGCCCCCGCCGACCACGACCACCCTCTGCCCGCGCATGATCTCCAGGTTGGGCACCGCGTAGACCACGCCCCGGCCGGAAAACTCGGTCTCGCCCGGGACACCGAGCCGCGAAGGCTCGAACAGGCCCATCCCCACCGCGAGTATTATCGCCCTGGCGCGGAAATCGCCGCGGTCGGTCCTTATCAGGAAACCTTCCCGGAGCCTCTCCACCGCCTTCACCGAGGCGTCCTCGAGCATGTCCAGGTCCTTCTCGCGGGCGTGGTGCACCATCAGGTCGGCGAGGTACCCGGCGCGTATCTCCGGGTAGGAGGCGTAGTCCTTGACGTACTTCGTCGGGTACAGCTGGGCGAGCTGGCCGCCGAGCTTGCGCCCCTCGACGAGCAGCACGGTCAGCGCGTGCGTCCGGCACCGTATGCCGGCCGTGAGCCCCGCCGGGCCGCCTCCGATGACCACGACGTCGAACTCGCCGGCGGCCGCCGCCCTGACGTCGCCCTCGTCGTCGCCCATGCCCATCACCCGTCGACCGCTCCCGCCTCCGGCTCCGCCTTGCCCGGCGCCGCGCCGTTCCCGGTCGCTTTTTCGGAAGCGGGCCGGGGCCCGGCAGGGGGCCCCGGCGCCCCGCCGGGCTCCCCGCCGTCCTCCCTGGCGGCCGCTTCCGCCTCGACCACCGCCTGGATGGAGGCGCGGACCGACCGCTCGAAGGCCGCCTGGGCGTCATCGGACCTTCCGAGCGACAGAAGCGCGCAGCCCTTGTTGTACCAGGCCTTGTCGTAGCCGGGGTCTATCACCGTGGCCACGTTGTAGCACTCGAAGGCCTCGGCCGGCCGCCCCTGGTCCATGAGCACGTTGCCGCGGTTGTTCCAGGCGGCGGGGTAGCCCGGGTTCAGCGTGATGGCCCGGCGGAAATGCTCCTCCGCCTCGGAGAGCTTGCCCAGCCTGCGCAGCGCCACGCCTCGCTCGTTCCAGGCGACGTCCGAGGACGGGTTCAGCCTTAGCGCCTCGTCCAGGCACCTTATCGCGCCCTCTATGTCGCCGCTGTCGATGAGCGCGCTGCCCTCGTTGTACCAGACCGCGTAGTACTCGATGTTCAGCTGGAGGGCGCGATTGTAGCAGGCGAGGGCCTCCCGGTGCCGGCCGAGCTTCATGAGCGCGTTGCCCTTGTTGTTCCAGGCCGCCTCGAACCGTCCGTTGAGGTGGAGGGCCTTCTCGAAGTGGGCGAGCGCCTCGGCGTGGCGGCCCGTCCGCATGTACACGAGCCCCTTCTCGCTCCAGAGCGCCTCGGCCGACGGCCGCAGGGCGAGCGCCCGGTCGATGGAGTCCAGCGCGGCGCGGAATCTCCCGATGGAGGCGAGGGCCCGGGACCTGTTCACCCAGGCCGCCTCGAAGGCCGAATTGAGCTCCAGCGCCCGGTCGTAGCACCTGATGGCCTCGCGCAATCGGTGCAGGTTCTGGAGGGTGTTGCCCTTGTTGTTCCAGGCGACGACGAAGGCGGGGTTCTTCCGGAGCGTCCGGTCGAAGTACCCGAGCGCCTCCTTGAGCCTGCCCTGGCGGCGCAGTATCACACCCATCTCGTTGAGGGCCCCCTCGCTGTCCGGTTGCAGCCGGAGGACCTCCCTGAGCGCGCCCGCTGCCTCCAGCTCCGCGCCGGCCGCCCGGAGCGCGAGCTCCTTTCTGGTCCAGGCGCCGGCTAGGCCGGGCTCGATGCCCAGCGCCCGGTCGTAGTGCCGGACCGCCTCGAGGTTCTGGCCTCCCCGCCGGAGCTCGTCGCCCCGCTCCACCTCCCGTTGGCTCAGCGAGGCCCGGTGGTTTTGGTACACGAAGTGCGAGAGCGCCGCCACTCCCGAAAGCAGGCCGGCGAAGGCCACGGTGCGGTCGACGCTGCCGTAGACCATGTTCGCAAACAGCCCGAAGACCTCGTGGAACGGGACCAAGGCCACCATCAGAACGGCGCCCGACCAGACCACCAAATGCCGGTTCGAAAGGGGGATTCTCGCCTTGAGCGCCACGGCCGTCATCGCGGCCAGGAGCAGCGCCGCCGCGACCGAAAGGCCGAGCCCGTCGAACACCCAGGGGGTCAGGTGCCAGAGGGCCTCCACCATCGTCTGGAACGGCGCGAGCAGGGGCCAGGCCGACCCGAGCAGCAGCGGCCCGAGGAAACCGGTCCGCGCGTCCATGAGCCGCAAGTGGAGCACCGAGCCCAGCAGAAGCAGCAGGAATGTCACCATCGTCGAGAGGGCGGCGGGAGCGGGGCCGGCCCGGCCGGCGGTGGAGTAGAGCGCCACGGAAACCAGCGACGAGAGCCCCCCGAGGGTAAAGAGGGCGAGCTCCTGGAGGGGCACGGCCGAGACCCTCGCCGGGCGCAACACCCGGGCGGCGGCGAGCGCTCCACCGACGGTGCCCGCCAGGACCAGCAGCAAGAAGACCAGAGGGAACAGGGTGGCCTCGACATCGGAGTACTGGGGCCAGAAGAGCAGAAAGGTCGCGGCCGGAACGGCACCCAGGAGCGCTATCTCGATCAGCCGCCGGCGCGAGAACGGACCCCCGGGCCCGCCCGGCCCGCCAGCGCTCCTTCCGTCCCCCATCCTTCCTCCCGGACCTGCCGCGCCCGTCCCTTGGGCCCTTATTATGCATCTGCTATTATTTGAACGGGTCGGTAATATATGACGAGTGCGAGGGCAGGAGGGCAGCAAGGGACGACGGCCGTTTCCTCCCACCCTTCCTGCCTTCTTCCCTCCCCTTTCTGCCTTCCTGCCTTCCTGCCCTGCTGCCTTTTCCCTAGTACTTCCCGACCTCCGGCTGTAAGCCCTTGGAGATGCCGACGAAGCGCTCCAGGTCGCCGGCCTTCATCGGCCGGACCTTCTTGAACGCCTCGTCGAACTGCGCCTTCGTTATCGTCGACCGGACGAGCCCCTCGGGGTCCATCGTGCCGTTCTTGCGGATGTGCTCGCGTATCGCGAGCATCGTCGCCTCGTTCACGAGCGCCCCGAGGTCGGCCCCGGTGAAGTTATCCGTCCGCTTCGCGAGATCCTCGAGGCTGACCTCCCTGGCCAGGGGCTTGCCCCGGGTCTGTATCTCCAAAATCTTCCGGCGGGCCTCCCGGTTGGGCGGGCCGATGAATATGTGCCGGTCGAAGCGGCCGGGGCGCAGGACGGCCATGTCCACGATGTCGGGCCGGTTGGTCGCCGCGATAACGGTCACGCCCGTCAATTCGACGAGGCCGTCCAGCTCGGTCAGCAGCTGGCTGATGACGCGCTCGGTCGCATGGGAATCGGCCGTCCCTCCGGACCGGGTCGGGGCGATGGCATCGATCTCGTCGAGGAACACCACGCAGGGGGCGGCCTGGCGCGCCTTGCGGAAGGTCTCGCGCACGGCTTTTTCGCTCTCCCCGACCCACTTGGACAGGAACTCGGGGCCCTTTATGCTGATGAAGTTCGCCTCCGACTCAGTCGCCACGGCCTTGGCCAGCATGGTCTTGCCAGTGCCGGGCGGGCCGTGGAGCAGGATGCCGCGGGGCGGCCGGGCGTCCATGTGGGAGAACAGCGGCCCGTACTTGAGGGGCCACTCCACCGTCTCGACGAGCTCCTGCTTGGCCTCCTCCAATCCTCCGACGTCGGACCAGCGCACGTTGGGGCTCTCCACGAGCACCTCGCGCAGTGTCGACGGGGACATCTCCCTGAAGGCGTCCAGGAAGTCGTTCCACTCCACCGATATCCGGTTCAGGATCTCGGCGGGTATCTCGGCCATCTGCAGGTCGATGTCGGGCAGGACCCGCCGCAGGCTCCGCATCGCCGCCTCCTTGGCGAGGGCCGCCAGGTCGGCGCCGGCGAAGCCGTGGCTCATGTCGGCGAGCTTGGAGAGGTCCACGTCCTTGGATAGCGGCATCCCGCGGGTGTGTATCTGCAGTATCTCCAGCCGGCCCGCCCGGTCGGGAATCCCTATCTCGATCTCGCGGTCGAAGCGCCCGGGCCGGCGCAGCGCCGGGTCGAGCGCGTTGGGCCGGTTCGTGGCGCCTATCACCACCACCTTCCCCCTGGCCTGGAGCCCGTCCATGAGCGAGAGAAGCTGCGCGACCACCCTTCTTTCGACCTCCCCCGTCACCTCGTCGCGCTTGGGGGCGATGGAGTCTATCTCGTCGATGAAGATGATGCTCGGGGCGTTCTCCTGGGCCTGCTTGAACATCTCGCGCAAGTTCTCCTCGGACTGGCCGTAGTACTTGCTCATTATCTCGGGCCCGGAGAGGTTCGTGAAGTTGGCGGAGGTCTCGCCCGCCACCGCCTTGGCGAGCAGGGTCTTGCCCGTCCCCGGGGGGCCGTGCAGGAGCACGCCCTTGGGCGCCTCGACCCCCAGCCGCTCGAAGAGCTCCGGGTGCCTGAGCGGGAGCTCTATCATCTCTCGGACCTTCTTTATCTCGTTGGAGAGCCCGCCCAGGTCCTCGTAGGTCACCCGGGGGATGCTCGCCATTGCCTCCTTGGCGGGCTTGTCGCTCACCACTATCTCGGTCTGCACGCCGATGAGCAGCGCCTCCGAGGAGGGCGACATGCTGACTATGACGAGCTCGAGCTTGCGGCCCATGACGTTGAGCTCGACGACGTCGCCGCGCATCACCACCCGCCCCTCGAGCACCTGGGAGAGGTACTCCTCGCCGCCCATTATCTTGAGCGGCTCGGTGGGCGCGAAGACCACCTTCTCGGCGTTCTTGGCCTGGATGCGGCTGACCCTGACCCTCTCGTCGATGCCGGCGCCTGCATTCCTCCGCAGCGAGCCGTCCATGCGTATGGTCCGCGTGCCGACGTCCTCCGGGTAGCCCGGCCAGCAGAGCGCCGCCGTCCTCTTCTTCCCCTCGACCATCACGACGTCGCCCGTGGATATCTGCAGCGTGTTGGCCTCGCGCGGGTCCAGCCGGACTATTCCCCTGCCGGCGTCCCGGGGCTTGGCCTCGGCGACCTTGAGCGTCACCGTGCCTTCCTGCTTTTCGCCTTCCTTTTTCATGTTTGTCCTCTCCATGACATGTAGCGGGCAAGGTGCAAGGCGCAGGGCGCAAGGCGCGAGGCTTGAGGAGCAAGGGTCAAGGCGCAAGGGACAAGGGGTTTTGCGAGCCCCGCCCCCGTGCCTTGTTCCTTGCGCCTTGCGCCTTCGCTCCCTGCGCCCTGCGCCCTGCGCCTTGCACCTTCTTCCTCACTCCACTTTCACCCTCGTCCCCTTCTTCTCCGAGGGGACCTTTGAGACGGTTATCTCCAGCACGCCGTTGTTGTATCTCGCGCGGGCGCTGTTGGGGGCGATCCTCACATCGAGGGGCAGCTCCTTGAAGTACCTGCGGTTGCCCTTCTCCACCTTGATGACGAGGAAGTCGTCGCCCGTCTCGAGCTCGATGTGGTCCTTCTCTATGCCCGGCATCTCGGCGGTGATGGTTATCTCCTTTTCGCCCTCGCAGATATCGGTGAGAGGCTCCCGCACCCCGGGCATCCCCATCATCCCTGGCTCGCATGCCTCGTCACTGTCCCCCTCGCCCCTTGCCCCTTGCCCCTTGCCCCTTGCTCCTTCGTCCCCTGCGCCTTGCGCCCTGCGCCTTGCCCCTTCGATTCCCAACGGCGTCCCCCGGCTCCCCCTCATCGCCTGGGGCCGGACGTTGCCGAAGGTCTGCACGTGGGGCACGCCGTCCGGGCCGACCCGGAGGCTCCAGCCGTAGACGTACGGCCCGCCCTCGCCGGGGTTTCGCAGCTCCCCGGAGGCGGCCCTCTCCATCATGGCGTCTATGTAGGCCCTCATGCGCCGGAACTGGTCGTCGAAGTCGCGGAAGAGGTCGCTCCGCATCTCGAAGAACGGGTCGTCGAAGAGGTCCCCCCGCTCCCACTCCTCCGGCCTCGAGCCGTCGCCCTTCTCCCTGTCTCCCTTCTTGCGCCACACCGACACTGTCTCACCCCGGATGTTAACCTTTCGTTACCTACGGATTGGTTTTGAAATATATAAATATTTTTCCCACATTTCACCACCATGTTAATCATTGTCATATCACGGCGATAACTATGTAAATTAGTATGAACAAGGATTATTACCCTCCAGAACATGGCATTAGATAAAAGTTGGGATAAGCTTAAATAGGTCCATTCAGATGGGGACAGAACCAGCGGCGGGGTAACGGCTTGAAATCCCTAGGGCGCGTCACAACAATAACATCATCCGGGAGGCTCGTCGCCCGGGCCAACTGGGCGCCCGAGCTCGGCACGCGCGTGGTGGACCGCGAGTTCCGGGTGATCGGCACGGTGGCCGCCCTCCTGGGCCCGGTCGACCATCCGTACGTCTCCATCCAGCCGGCGCGTGTTCCCGGCCAGACCCTGCTCAAGCTCATGGGGAAGGATGTCTATGCCAAGTGAACCGCAGAAGAAGGTCCTGGGCAAGAAGAAGGAAGGCGGCGAGACGGACGAGATAGTCCGCTGCCCGGAGTGCAACAGCGCCCACCTCGTGCGCGACTACGAGCGCGGCGAGCTGGTTTGCGAGGAGTGCGGGCTGGTCCTGGACGACCAGTTCATCGACCAGGGGCCCGAGTGGCGGGCCTTCGACGCCGAGCAGGGCGAAAAGCGCGCCCGGACCGGCGCCCCCATGACCTACACGATCCACGACAAGGGCCTGTCCACCGAGATCGGTTGGAAGAACAAGGACTCCTACGGAAAGTCCATCCCAACGCGCAACCGGGCCCAGCTGTACCGCCTCCGCAAGTGGCAGCGGCGCATCCGGGTGAGCAACGCCACGGAGCGCAATCTGGCGTTCGCCCTCTCCGAGCTGGACCGGATGGCCTCCGGCATGGGCCTTCCCCGCAACGTCCGGGAGACCGCGGCGCTCATCTACCGCAAGGCGGTCAACAAGAACCTCATACGCGGCCGGAGCATCGAGGGCGTGGTGGCGGCGTCGCTCTACGGCGCCTGCCGGCAGTGCTCGGTCCCCCGCACATTGGACGAGATAGCCTCGACATCGCGCGTCGGCCGCAAGGAGATCGGCCGGACCTACCGCTTCATGACGAGGGAGCTGCGCCTCAAGCTCATGCCCACGAGCCCCGAGGACTACATCTCCCGCTTCTGCTCCGAGCTGAAGCTCTCGGGCGAGGTGCAGACCAAGACCATGGAGATACTCAAGCAGGCCAACGACAAGGAGCTCACCTCCGGGAGGGGCCCGACCGGTGTCGCTGCGGCCGCCATCTACATCGCCTCCATCCTTTCCAACGAGCGCCGGACCCAGCGCGAGGTCGCCGACAAGGCGGGCGTGACCGAGGTCACGATAAGGAACCGCTACAAGGAGCTGACGGAGAAGCTCGGAATACAGATACAGCTTTGATGCCAAGGCGCAAGGCGCAAGGCGCAAGGATTGAGGCGCGAGGGTGAAGGCGCAAGGAACGAGGGGGATAATAGGGGTTTTCCCTCCTTGCTCCTTCTCCCTTGCGCCCTCTGCCTTGTCCCTTCCCCTGCGCCTTGCGCCCTGCGCCTCGCGCCTTCTTGCAACAAGTTCCCCCGCTGCCCGCTCCCCTCACGTCGCTCTTGCTGTCTTCCTTGTCACTGCTCCCCCTTTTCATTGTACGAACGAGCCCGATTCTCCGACCGGGAAAAGTATAAGTATATTGGTGCCAATCGCCTTACGACCTGACAGGGCTGTCCGCCCTACACTGATTCCCCGCCAGGTGGATATGCTCGGCAAGGAGGAAGTGAAATGGCGGCGAGTCCGAAGAAGGTGATTGTGGCGGGCGTGGTGCTTTTGATCGTGGGCGTCCTGGCCATCGTCGGGGGCTTCATGTACATATTCAGCATGGACCCGACCAAGCAGGCCAAGCATACCTTGACGTATACGGAATCGATCGACACCCGGTCGGTGCGCCTCGACAGCGGGGACTACGAGATATGGTACGAGTCCGGCGGTTTTTTCTCCACAACGCCGGTGGTCACAATATCGAGCAGCCAGGGCATGCCGGTGATTCCCAGCCCGGGCGCCTCGGAGACGGTAACCGTGAACAACAGGGAGTTCCACAGGCTGTGGCCGTTCAAGATAACCAGCAGCGGCGATTACAACATCTCCTGCAGCAGCGAGGCCACGCTCTACATCACCCCGCCGATAAGCGTGATGGGCGGGTTCGGCATCTGCATCACGGGGGTCCTGATAGCCATCGTAGGCGGCATCGTGATGATCGTCGGCATCTACCTCCATGTCAAGTCGAAGCGGCCCCCGCAGCCCGACTACGCTCAGGCCCAGGCCGCCTACGCCGCCCAGTACGCGCAGTATGCCGCCCAGTACGCCGCCCAGCAGGCCGCCCAGCAGCAACCCGGGAGCCAGCCGCCTCCCCAGCCGGGCCAGCCGGTGCCGCCGCCGCCGGGACAGGGCCCGCCGCAGCAAGGGCAGTAGGAACGTTGCGGTAGAGGAAGGGCAGCAAGGGAGCAGGGGAGCAAGGGAGCAAGGGAGCAAGGCAGCAAGGCAGCAAGGGAGCAAGGCAGCAAGGGAGCAAGGGGGGAAGGGAAACGGAACGACCCGTCGTCCCCTTGCTGCCTTGCTGCCTTGCTGCCTTGCTGCCTTTCTCCATTGCTCCCTCGTTTGCCCGATGGAAAACCTTTATTATTTCCACGCCGATACGAGTACGACGATGGGGTGCGGCAGATGCTCGAGGAAGTATCGGAGATGATTGGGCTCCAGGTCTACACGAACGGCGGGATTTTCCTCGGTAACGTGGGGAACGTCATCGTGGACGTGGCCGCCTCCAACATCGACGGGCTCTTCGTGACGGACACCAACCCGCTCCTGGTCGAGGACTCGAAGAGCGTGGCGGTGCCCTACCGGTGGATCCAGTCCATCGGCGACATCGTCATACTGGGCTACTTCCCAAAGCGCGTCGCCCTGCGCAAGCCCGCCCCCGAGCAGAAGCCGGAAGAGAACAAGGTCCTCCCCGGATAGGGCGAACCTCCGGTCGGTTCACTTCTTCCCGACATCCGAAAGCCGCGCCAGTATCTCCTCTATCTCGTCGTCGACGGCCCTCTTAGCGGGCGGTGAAGGGCCGCTTTTCCTGTCTGTGAGGGGGATTGACGGGGGCTCCACGGGCGGCGGGTCCATGACGATGGTCTCAACCGGTTCCTCCGGGGGGACTTGCGGGACGGGAGGCTGCCTCGCGGGTGCCGGCGGCGGCAGGGGGAACGCTCCGGCGGGTACCGGCGGCGGGGCGGGCGACGCGGCGCGCGCCGCTCCGGCCGGCGCGGCGGCGGCCGCTTCCGGCGGGCCACCAGCCTCTCCCGGTCCGGCCCGCCTCTGCCTCCGGCGGCGCATCGCGACATACGCTCCGCCCGAGGCGAGCGCGACGATCGCGACGAGCACCATTATCGCCAGCTGCCAGTTGTCCTCGATCCAGGCCACCACCCGGTTGCGCTGCGCCGGGGCCACGGGGTCGGGTGCGACCACCGGTGGCGGCGGCGGTGGCGGTTGCGGTGGCGGCGGGGGCGGGGCCACGATCCTCACGGAGAACTTCAGGGAGGCCTTCCCTTCCTGCGACACCAGCGACGCGCCCGACAGGGTGAAGGTGTAGTTGCCCTCCGCGACGTCCTGGGGCGGCCGGACCTTGACCAGGACGTGGGCCGAGCCGCCGCTCGCAAGCTGCATCGAGGACGGGCTGATCGTGATGCGCCAGCCGCGGACCTGACCGCCCTCGGTCCTGAGGGCGAACGAGTCGTCCCCGTTGCCGGTGTTTTCCAGGAGGGCCTCGAACTGGGTGCTGTTGCCTATCTCCACGGTGTCGGAGGTGTGATCGCTCCCGAGCTCCACCGAGTGGCGCTGGTTCACGAACAGGGCGAGCTCGAGCCCGCTTCCGGCCGAGGCGTTGAACGCCGAGGAGCCCCGCACCCTGAAGATGTGCTCGCCGGCCGGCGCGCCCGGCGGCACCGTGACGGAGAGGTCGACCAGCGAGAAGTCGCCGGCGCGTATGGAGGGGGCCCGTTCGGAGAACCCGAACGTCCAGCCGTCCTCCCCGGCGGCGCGCAGGTCGACGCTGTCCTGCCCGTTCCCGTCGTTTTGCACCTTTATCGTGAAGGAGGCCGTCCCGCCGTCGTCCACGGTGTCCGGCCCGTCGGCGAGCTCCAGCGTCACGCCGGCGGTCTGGAGCACCCGCGTGACGAGGTAGATGTGGCTGCGCTGGTTTGGGCCCCAGGCCGCCTCGACGGTCATGTTCGAGCGGGCCCCGGCCGGGGCGCTCGCGGGAGGCACGACCGTCAGGGTGGCGCGCTGGGTCTCCCGCGCCTGGAGGTGGAACAGGCTCCCCGAGATGTAGGCGCCCCAGCCGTTGGGCAGGCCGTACATCGAGAGCTCCACGGTGTCGGGGCCGTTGCCGGTGTTGTTGAGCCAGAACGAGTGGGTGGCCATCGCGCCCGGCGGGACCCCAAGCTCCGGCGTCCCCGAGAACCGGAGGCCGAAGTACTGGTCCGCGAGGGCGGAAAGCTCGATGGTCCTCGTGTAGGTCCCGTTGCCCAGCGACGTGGCCCGCAGGCGGAAGTCGGCCCGGTCGCCCGCCAGGGCGTCCGCCGCCGGCGTGACGCGGACGTCCACGCTCAGGTTGGCGCCCGCCGGGGAATCGAGCCTCTCCGTGGCTGGTTGGGCCCTCCAGCCGGGCGGCAGGGCGCCCTCGACCGAGAGCGCGAAGGCGTCCGGGGCGTTGCCCAGGTTGTGCACGGTGACCGAGAGGTTGCCGGTGGCCTCCGGCATCACGGTGACCGAGGGTTTCCCGCAGGAGAGCCAAACCCCGAACCCGCGCACGAGCACCTCCAGGCGGGCGATGTTGTTGGTCTCGTTGTCCTCGGGTATCGAGAACCCCGGGTCCGCCTCCACCGTCACGGTCGTCCATCCCCGGACCGCCACCCACTCCGCCCGGACCGTCCGGCCGTCGCCGCTCCCCAGCCCGGTCAGGTTGGACGAGTCGAGGACGCGCGTGAGGTTGTCCTCCCCGCGCACGCTGATGCGGTAGCGGAGGTCGGGCACCGGGAGGTCGCCGGCGTTGGCCATGTCGGCGGTCACCGTCACCGTGTCTCCCTCGGCCGGGTCGGCCGGGTCGATGGTGAGGTTGGAGGCGGCGACGTCCACCCGCGCCACCGTGACGCTGTCGAAGGCGCCACCGACCACGAGCGAGAAGTCCTGCGAGTACCGGGGCACGTTGCTCCCCTTGACCTCTATCATCCAGGTACCGGGGCGGGCCGACTGGAAACGGACCATCTCGACGTTGTTGAGGTTGTCGGCGGAGCCGTTGGTCGCCGAGTAGCCGCTTGAGAAGACGTTGCCAAGGTACCTCGTGCCGTCGGGCGAGGTGGCCGAAAGGTCGAGGTCGTTCACGAGCGCCCGGGCGGCTGCGGCGGTGGCGCAGAAGTCCGTCCACACGAGCGAGACGCGCAGCTCGGCGGCCCGGGTCACGTTGACAAGGTAGATTCGCGCGACGCCGGTGAGCATGGGCAGCGCCTGGTCCTCCGCCCAGATGCGCCGGCTCGTGGTGTTGAGAAGCGAGTTGGCCACGTTGAGCCGGCCCCAGCCCTGGGTGTTCCCGGGATATGACTGGCCCGGCATGGGGGTGGCGCCGTTGATGAGCAGGTTCTTCACGGTCGCCGGGCTGGGCACTGCGCCGTAGTTGCGGTAGTGGTACTCGTTGACTATGACGGCGGCGCCGGCGAGGACGGGGCAGGACATCGAGGTGCCGGACATCTGCACGTACGAATTGGCGCTGTTGGCGTAGCAGGAGGTGACGGACTGGCCCGGCGCCATGAGGTCGGGCTTGAGCCGCCCGTCGTCGCAGGGGCCCCGGCTGCTGAAACCGGCGACGTTGTTGCCGCTGCTGTCGTCGGTGGCCCCGACGGCGATGACGTTCTTGGCCGTGGCGGGCGGGGAGATGCTCCCGGCCCCGTAGGCGCCCTCGTTGCCGGCCGAGAACACCACCGATATCGACTGGTTGCCCGCGGCGCCGGCGTCGGAGTCCCGCACGAGGGAGTCGTAGCTCGCCGCGCTGTAGTCGTAGGCCCCGGCGTAGCCCCCGCCCCAGCTGTTGCTCGAGACCACGGCACCGGAGACGAGGGCGTCGTGGCACCAGGTGTAGTAGCCGGCGTTGGCCATTATCTGGCCGACCAGCCCGGCGAGAGGGGCCATGCCGGCGTACCGGCCCGGAGTGCCGGGGCTGGTGGACCGGTAGGCGCCGTTGCCCAGCACGCTGCCGGAGGTGTGGGTCCCGTGGCCGTAGTAGTCCACCCAGTTCGAGTAGCCGTAGGCGTAGTAGGCCACCTTCTTGCCGTTGAAGGCCGGGTGGCTGCCGTCCACGCCGGTGTCCACCACCGCCGCGGTGAAGTTCTTTCCGGCGTAGCCCTCGTACTGGCCCGAAGAGGCGTTGTAGCTCCAAAGCGAGGAGGTCCCCCAGTCGTAGGGGCCGTCGTTTTGGGAGCGCACCTTGACTATCTTGGAGGCGGCGTTGTTCGAAAGCGCCGGCGGGTTGTAGCGCTCCACCCACTGGACCTCGGGAATGAACGCGATGGCGAGCGCGAGCGCCCCGGGCGCCCGGACCCGGATGACCAGCGGGTCCACGCGCACTATGCCGGCCCGAAGCTCCAGGAGCCTTTCTACCACAACGGGGTAGTCCAGCCGGTCGAAGCAGAGCACCGCGAGCTCCACCTCCTCGTTCGTGAAGGAGAGGCGCGGCTCCAGCTTGTAGGCCGGCTCGAACGGCCCGACGTACCGCACGCCCGGGTGGGCGCGCAGGGCCGACCTGTCGTCCGTGCGGACCGCGTAGGCGTAGTCGGGCAGGTAGGCCAGCACCTGCGAGACCGAATCCAGCCACTCCGAGCGGTCGGGGGTCACCGGGCCGTCGAACTGGACGACCTGGTAGTCCCAATTTCCGCTGAGCCGGAGCTCGGGCGCCACCGGGGGAAGCCCGGCGAGCGGGTCGAAGACCCCGCACTTGAGGCGCAACATCGGCGGGCCGGCGGGCTCCGCGACGAGCGCGATCTCCGGGGGCGATTCCTGGGAGGTCGCCAGCGGGAACAGGGCCGTTCCGACGGCCAGAAGGGCCAGCACGAGTGCCCGCCAGCCGCGGTGGAAAGTCATGCTTTTATCCACACATTGATACGTATATAATAATTGTGTGGTGGGATTTGAGAGTAAGGGGCCGCCCGGGCGAAGGTCCCTCCTACTTGCCCAAAAGCAGCAGGCGCATTATCCGTTTGTAATTGAGCTTCGCCCCCTTTCCTGGCCAGTAGAGCTCCCCCTTCCAGCAGAGCTCCCCCCCCTCGCTGAGCGAGAGGGCCCCGGCGCCTTCCGGGCCGGCGGCCCCGGCCTCCAGGCGCGCCACGAGCTCCCGGGCGACGGCGTTGTGCCTTTCCACCTCTCGCGCGGTGACCTCGTCCACGCGGCCGTGTTCGAGCTTGAGCCGGTTGAGCCCGGCTCCGGCCGCGTAGGTCGCCCCGACGATGCCGTCCCTGTCCATCCATTCGGTCTCGTAATTGAGGGCTCCCTTCCATGTCGGGGATAGGAGGGCGCGGCGGTGCTCCTCGAAGGTGGAGAAGAGCAGCCGGTAGCCGTGCCTTCGCGGCTCCTCGAACGCGGCGCTCCCGGGGTCGATGAACGGGGCCAGGGGCGAGATGAACGTTGAAAGCCCGGTCCCGATGCCGCCCGGGTAGCGCTCCATCAGCCGCCCGCAGTAGCGCACTGTCCCATCGACCGACTCCCGCGTCTGGCCGCTCAGGCCTATCATGAAGAAGACGTCGAGCTTCCCGCAGCCGGCCCCGACCGACGCGGAGAGGCAGCGTTCGAGAGCCCTCGTCGTGTAGGGCCTTCCCTGGGCCCGCCTGACCGCATCGTCGTGGCTTTCGGGGGAAATCTGCACATCGAACCTTTCCGTCGCCCGGGCGATGGCCCTGATGTATCCGTCCGGAGGGGGCGAGAAGTACTCGAACACCACCTCGGCGTCGGTGCCGGTCGCCTTCATCTCCCGGAGCAGCGCCTCGGCGTATCCCGGACCGGCCATGCGGGGGTCGTGGACGAGGAACACGGGCGCCCGGACGAGCTCGTGGGCGTCGGCGATCTCTTGGGCCACCTTCGCCGGGCTGCGCAGCCCCAGCCCCGACCTGCCCAGGACCGCCGAGCAGGTCCCCGCCGAGCCGCCGCAGGCCAGGCAGGAGTGGACGCAGCCCCGAAAAGGCAGCGCCATCATGATCGGGTGCTCCCTCCAGTCCAGGTAGGGCAGGTGGCCATCGATGTCGCGGTACCTCAGCGCGTTCTTCACGATGACCCTGTAGTCCAGGCTCACGTGGTCGAGGTTCTCGGGGACGTGGGTGAGCGGGTTGGCGCGCAGGGCGCGCCCGTCCCGCCAGGAGAGGTTCTCCACCCGGTCGAGGGGGCCGCCCGCCTCGAGCGCCCCGAGCAGCCGGTGGAACGGGACCTCGGTGGAATCCCCCCGGAGCACGAAGTCCACCTCGGGGTGGTCCCTGAGGAGCACCTCGTGGTAGTAGGTCGCCGAGTACCCGCCGAGCACCACCTTCGCCCGGGGGTTCGCCTCCTTGGCGATCCTTGCGAGCTCCAGCGCCCCCTGGGCGTGCACCAGCCAGTGGAGGTCTATTCCCACCACGGGGGCGTCGACGGAGGCGAGGGCCCTCCGCACGTCGAACCGGCGGGAGCGGAGCATGCGGAGGGCCGCGTTGAGTATCCGCACACGGTGGCCCCGGCGCCCCAGGTACTCGGCGATCGTGAGGAACCCGATGGGGTACATCTCGAAAACGGGCGTGGACGGGATGACATCGCTCACCGGGCCCCACATCACCGCCGTCTTGCGGAAGTCGTGGACGCTGGGGGGGTGGAGCAGCAGGAGGTCCGTCCCGGTCATGCAGGGCCGTCGCATGCGCGCGGGTGTTGATATAGTTTGCCGGCGGGGCAGGCTCCGCCGGGCGCCGCGCCGGGGAAAGGCCGCCGCCTCCCGGAGCGTCCCCCGGAGCGGGCACTCTACTTAATATATAAATATGAATTACTCGATACCGTTGCCGAATGGCGGGTGGCTGATGACCCAGGCTGACTACCTTCCCGTGGCCATCTTCGCCCTCGTCGCCCTGATATTCCCCTTTCTCGCGTTCTTCGCCACCCGTTTCTTCCGGCCCGAAAAGCCCCACGCGCTCAAGGCCCAGACCTACGAGTGCGGCGAGGTTCCCCGGGGGGAGGCCCACATCCAGTTCTCGTTCCAGTACTACATATTCGCGCTCATCTTCGTGGTGTTCGACTCCGTGTCGATATTCCTCCTGCTCTGGGCCCTCGTCCTTCCCGGGCTGGACCTGGCGGCGAAGGTCTCGATGTTCCTTTTCATCCTGGTCCTCCTGGCGGTGCTGGCGCACGCGCTGAAGAAGGAAGAGGCGCTGGCGATCTAGAGGGGGCGCCACTCCGGGCGCCGGGAGAGACCGGTAGGGGGAAAGGGAGGCTGCATGGAGAGCGACGGGAGCGGCAAGGGGGCCGGTCCGGACAGGTCCGCGGACCGGGACGCCGGCGAGGAGACCCAGGAGCGTCTCCCCGACGAGGAGGAGCGCGACGCCGCCCCGGCCGGCCCCTCGGTGGTGCTCGCCTCGCTCGATGACCTCGTCAACTGGCTGGTCAAGGTGGTGGACTGGGGCCTGGGCGTCGTGCCAGTCAGGGGCCTTGTCAACCGGATCGCCCGCCCGGTGTTCACCTGGTCCCAGAGGGCCTCGGTGTTCGCGCTCCACAGCGGCCTGGCCTGCTGCGCCATGGAGATGGGCGTGGCCGGGATGCCCCGGCTCGACAGCGAGCGGCTGGGGGTGGCCTGGTTCTCGTCACCCAGGCGGTGCGACCTGTTCCTCGTCAACGGCTGGATAACGAAGAAGACGCGCCCGGTGCTCCTCACGCTCTACGAGCAGATGCCCGAGCCCAAGTGGGTCATCGCGATGGGCGAGTGCGCGATCTCCGGCGGGCCGTGGCACGATTCCTACAACGTGGTCTACGGGGCCGACGAGCTGCTCCCGGTGGACATCTACATACCGGGCTGCCCGCCGCGGCCGGAGGCGCTGCTCGACGCGCTCTGGAAGATCCAAAAGAAGCTGGCCCGGGAGGGATCGGCCTCCGGGCTGAAGGTCGGGTGAGCAACACGGCGGGCACGGGCGCTGGGAACGCGGCCGTTGCGGCGAAGGGCGCGGCCCAAGCCCCGGCCGGGGCGCGCCCGCCGTTCGAGGAGAGGGTGCTCTCCGAGCTGGGCGCCCTCAAGGGCGCGGTCATCGAATGTTCGGTCCAGAGGCCCCGGCGGCTGCTCGCGAAGGTCGCTCCCGGCGCGGTGGTCGAGGTCTGCCGCCGCCTGAGGGACATCGGCTTCGAGCACCTCTCCTGCGCAACCTGCGTGGACTACGAGGCGGAGCTCGAGATGGTGTACCTGCTCTGGTCCTACAGGGAGGGGTGCCTCATCGAGCTCAGGGCGCGGATAAGCGGCACCGAGCCCCGCGTGGCCTCCCTCGTGCCGGTCTGGACGGGCGCCGAGTTCCACGAGCGGGAGGCCTACGACATGTTCGGGGTGGTCTTCGAGGGCTGCCCGAACCTCACCCGCGTCCTTTTGCCCGACGAGTGGTCGGTGTTCCCCCTGCGCAAGTCGTTCAAGGTCGAAAGCATCCACGAGAAGCGCAAGCGGGTGGAGGCCGAGAGGGCGAAGGCCGCAAAGGCGGCGGCATCTGCGCCGCCGCCTTCGCAGCCTTCGCCGTCCCCGATGGCGCCGCTTCCACCTCCACCTCCACCTCCACCTCCACCTCCACCTCCACCTCCACCTCCACCTCCACCTCCACCTCCACCGCCGGGAGGCGCAGCCTCCCCCAAGGAGGCTGCGCCCTCATGACCCAGATGTGGCTCAACATGGGCCCCCAGCACCCCGCCACGCACGGCCTTTGGGACCTCTTCGTGCGCGTCGACGGCGAGACGATAAAGGAGGCCCAGACCAAGATTGGCTACCTCCACCGGGGAGTGGAGAAGATAGCCGAGAACCGGACGGTCGAGAAGTTCCTCCCGCTCAACGACCGGCTGTGCTACGTCGCCAACAGCTCCTGGACCACGCTCTTCGTGATGGGCGTGGAGGAGCTGCTCGAGGTCACATCGCCCGAGAGGGCCCAGTACATCCGCGTCATCGTGCTGGAGCTCCAGAGGATCGCAAGCCACCTCGTGTGGCTGGGAGCCTACTGCTCCGACATGGGGCTCCTCACGATGATACTCTGGGCCTGGCGGGACCGGGAGCTCATGCTCGACCTCTTCCAGTTCCTCACCGGCGCGCGCATAATGCACAACTTCCCGCGCGTGGGCGGGGTGCGCAACGACCTGCCCCCGACATTCAGGGAGCGCGCCCTGAAGGCGATGGACTACATGGACCGGATGTGCGACGAGTACGAGCTGATATGCGGCCGAAACGAGCTCTTCGTGATGCGCACGAAGGGCATCGGCGCCCTCCCGCTGGACAGGGCCATCGCGCTGGGCGCCACCGGCCCCATGCTCCGGGCCTCGGGCCTGGAGCGGGACGTCCGCAAGGAGGACCCCTACCTGGTCTACGACAGGCTCGACTTCAAGGTCCCGGTGGGGCGCAACGGGGACGGCTGGGACAGGTACACCGTGCGCCTCGAGGAGACCCGGCAGAGCGTATCGCTGGTGCGGCAGTGCCTGCAGAAGATGCCCGAGGGCGATGTCATGATCCCCGGCTTCAAGATGCCCAAGGTGCTGCCGGCCAGGGCGGTCTACCGGCGCGCCGAGGACCCCCGGGGCGAGGGGGCCGTGTACATCGTGGGCGACGGCAAGACCAACCGGCCCTATAGGCTAAAGATCCGCAGCCCGACCTACATCCACCTTCTGGGCATCCCCCACTACATCGTCGGGGCCAGGGTGTCGGACGTGCCCATCATAATGGGCGGGGCGGACCCGTGCATGGCGGAGGTCGACCGGTGACGGAGGTGTGGACGTAGAATGGACCTCTACTCGGCCGTGTCCGGCCTCGTGAACTGGGTGGTCGGGGGCCTCTTCGGGCTCGTGGAGGGATTGGGCCTCCGCGGCCCGGTCGTGGTCTTCCTGCGGGACCTGTACGGGTCGCTAGAGCACGCCATCATCACAGCGGTCGTGGCGATACTCGTCTTGGTCGTCGGGCTGCTCATGGTCGTGCTGATGCTGTGGATAGAGCGCAAGCTCATCGGGCGCCTCGCAGACCGGCGAGCCACCATGCTCGGCATCCGGGGCATAGGCCGGGGCACGGGCGCGATACAGCTCTTTGCCGACGCCATCAAGCTCTTCGTCAAGGAGGACCTCGCCCCCAAGAAGGCGGACCGGCACGTATTCGCCGCCGGGCCCTCCATCCTCGTCGCCTCGTCGGTGCTGGTGCTCGTCGCCATCCCGATGAGCGAGGGCTTTGCGGCCTCCGACCTGGACGGCGGGCTGATATTCGCGATGGCGGTGTTCGGCTTTGCGCCCTTCGCCGTGTTCCTCTCGGGCTGGTCGGCCAACAACAAGTACACGCTGATTGGCGGCATGCGCTCCGCCACCCAGATGATAAGCTGCGAGATACCCTTCCTGCTCTCACTGGTCGGCGTGGTGATTCTGGCCGGCTCGTTCCGGCTGGTGGACATAGTCCACATGCAGGGCGAGCTCTGGTTCATCGTGCTGCAGCCCATCGCATTCGTGGTCTACTTCATTGCGATGATATCCGAGATAGAGAGGATACCGTTCGACCTGCCCGAGGCGGAGGCCGAGCTGGTCGAGGGCTGGCAGACCGAGTACAGCGGGCTCAAGTTCGCCTTCGCCATGATGTCGGGCTACATACGCGGTTACGTGGGCTGCGCGCTCGGGGTCCTCCTGTTCTTCGGCGGCTGGAGCAGCCCGGTCCCGGCCTACTCCGTGGCGCTGCCCTGGGGCGGGGAGTTCTCCGGGCCGGTGCCGGAGCTCTGGTTCCTGATGAAGGTGCTGCTCCTCTTCATGGTCCTGGTCTGGGTCCGGGCCGCGCTGGGCCGCGTCCGGGTGGACCAGATAGTGAACCTGGGCTGGAAGCGCCTGCTGCCGCTTGCCCTCTTCAACATCGCCCTGACCGTGGCGTTCCTGATTTTCGCCCCGGAGCTCGAAAGCGACACGCTCGCGATGGGCGTAGCCTTCTCCGTGCCCTCGCTCTTCCTCGTCGCGATGTTCTGGAAGTGGGGGTGGTTCAGGTGATCTCCCGGCCGCTGTGGATCACCCTGAAGTACCTCCTGCGCGGCCTGCGGCGCCGGCCGGCCACGGTGCTCTACCCGTTCGAGAAGATAAGGCTCCCCTACCAGTGGCGGGGCCTCCACAGGCTCGACGACCAAAAATGCACCGGTTGCGGCGCCTGCTCCCGGTCCTGCCCCAACATCTGCATCGACATAATCCAGGTGGCCGAGAAGAAGAAGCGGCCGGCCATCGACATCGGGCGGTGCCTGTTCTGCGGCTACTGCGTGGATGCGTGCCCGTTCGACGCCCTCCACATGACCGGCAACTACGAGCTCGCCGTGTTCAGCCGCAAGGAGATGATGCTTACCCCCGAGCAGCTCTCGAAGGTGGAGGACGCGCGCGAGGGGACCATCGACGAGGAGCTCTGGAAGAGGGTGTACGGCGACGAGGAGATTCCCGCCTGGCCGCCACTACCGGAGAAGCCCTCCAAGGGGAAGAAGGAGCCGGCCAAGGAGGCCGCGAAGGAGCCGGCGAAGGAGCCGGCCAAGGAGGCCGCGAAGGAGCCGGCGAAGGCACCGGAGAACCGACCGGAAAAGCCCCCGGAGGGTGGCAAATGATCGGCTGGGACCTCCTGTTCTTCATCATATTCGCGGCGGTGGCCTTGATCAGCGCCATCCTGACCCTCGAGGCCCGGGAGATAGTCCACAGCGTGATATTCCTGTGCTCGACCTTCGTCGGCGTGGCGGGGCTCTTCTTCCTGCTCAACGCCGAGTTCCTCGGCATCGTCCAGATACTGATCTACGTCGGCGCCGTCACGGTGCTTATCGCGTTCGCGATAATACTCACGCGGCGCGATATAATGCAGCGCGAAGGGGGTGGGGCGTAGCATGGCCGCCTCCGGGGGAGCGCCGCCCGCCGCGCCGGCGCGGACCGAGCTCTACTCCAAGCTGCTCGCCGTGCTCTTCTTCATGACCCTCCTGACCCTCATGCTGCTCGAGGCCCCCTGGCCGACCGAGACCACTGTCGCCTCCCAGGAGCAGACCACCCCGCCGCTCGCCGAGCTGCTCTTTGGCGAGTACGGGGCGAGCTTCGCCATGCTCTCCATCCTCATGGGCGTGGCGCTCTTCGGCGGGCTGTTCCTGGCGCGGGAGGACAGGGAGGAGGAAGAAGGGGCAGGGGACGGGGGCGGGGCGAAGGCGGGGGCGGCGAAGGAGGAGGGGGCCAAGGGCGCGGTGAAGGGCGGGGAGGCCAAGGGGGGTGGGGCCGGATGATACCGCTTTCCGCCTATCTCGTGTTCTCGGCGATCCTGTTCTGCATAGGCCTCTACGGCGTGCTCACCAGGAAGAACGCCATCGTGGTGCTCATGAGCATCGACATAATGCTCAACGCCGCAAACGTCAACTTCGTGGCCTTCTCGGCCTACTCCTCGCCCTTCGATCTATCGGGCCAGGTGTTCGCGGCTCTCTCCATAGCCATCGCCGCCGCCGAGGTGGCGGTCGGCCTGGCGATACTGCTCGTGGTCTACAGGGTGAAGGGAAGGATGAACGTCCGGATATTCCGGGAGCTGAGGTGGTGAGGGGCTGATGGCGACCGCCTGGGCCCGGGGGGCAGTGAAGGGGGCGGAATCCGCATGATGTGGGTGGAGCTCGCCTGGCTCATTCCCGTCATCCCGCTCGTGGCGTTCCCGTTCATTCTCTTCTTCGGCAAGAGCATCCCCAAGGGCGGCGGCCTGCTGGCGATAGTGGCGGTGGGCGCGGCCTTCTTCCTGTCGCTCTTCGTGGTCGTGGATGTCTCGCAGGGGAACCTTCCCGTGCACGGCGGCGGGGAAGGGGAGCCGGCCGGAGGCGGGGAGGCCGTCCACGCCTACGAGAGCTCGATGGTCTGGACGCCCGTCCCCGGCCCGGAGTCCCCCCTCGAGGTCGGCGTCCACATCGACAACCTCACCTGCCTCATGCTCATCGTGGTGTCTCTCATCGGCTGGCTCGTGGTCATCTACTCGGTCGGGTACATGGCCCACGAGGAGGGCAAGCCCCGCTACTATGCAGAGATCTCGCTCTTCATCGGGGTCATGCTCGGGCTGGTCGTCGCCAACAACTTCCTCATGGTATTCATCTTCTGGGAGCTCGTGGGGCTCTGCTCCTACCTGCTCATCGGGTTCTGGTACAAGAAGCCCGAGGCGGCGGCGGCGGCGAAGAAGGCCTTCCTGGTCACCCGGGTTGGCGACATCCTCTTCCTCGTGGGCATCATCGCCATCTGGAACTACTTCGGCACGCTCAATTTCGGGGCCATCCAGGAGCAGCTCAAGACGATGCTCGGCGAGGGCGCGCTGGACGTCCAGATGCTCACCACGATGGCACTGCTCGTCTTCGGTGGCGCGGTGGGCAAGTCGGCCCAGTTCCCCCTGCACGTGTGGCTCCCCGACGCCATGGAGGGCCCGACGACCGTCAGCGCCCTCATTCACGCGGCGACGATGGTCAACGCCGGCGTGTACCTCGTCGCCCGGTCCTACTTCCTCTTCGAGCACGCCCCGGACGCCCTGCTCGTCGTCGCCTGGATAGGGGGGATAACCGCGTTCATGGCGGCCTCCATGGCCCTCGTGTCCAACGACATAAAGCGGGTGCTCGCCTACTCCACGGTGAGCCAGCTGGGCTACATGATGCTGGCGCTGGGCGCGGCGGGCTACTCCGCCTCCATGTTCCACCTGCAGAACCACGCCTTCTTCAAGGCCCTCCTGTTCCTGGGCGCCGGCAGCGTCATCCACTCGATGGGGACCAACGACATGCGGGAGATGGGCGGCCTGGGGAAGAAGATGAGGCTCACCTCCCTCACCATGCTCGTCGGGGTGCTCGCCATCACGGGGGTCGTGCCGCTTTCGGGGTTCTGGAGCAAAGACGAGATAATCGTCTCGGTGTTCCACTCGGGCAACTGGCCCCTCTTCCTCCTGGCGGTCGTGACCGCCCTCCTGACGGCGTTCTACATGTTCCGGCTGTGGTTCATGACATTCAGCGGGAAGCCCCGCTCCAAGGAGGTGGACCACGCCCACGAGTCGCCCTGCATCATGACAGTGCCGCTTCTTGTGCTCGCGGCGTTCTCCATCTCGACCGGCTTCATCGGCACGCCCTTCTGGCCGCGTTTCCAGGAGTTCATCAACTGGGGGCACCACGGCGGGGAGTCCTTCGGCGCCACCTCCGGGATGCTCATGGCCGTGTCCCTCGTGGTCGCCCTGACCGGGGCGCTGGTCGCCTACCTCCTCTACTACCGGCGGGCGGCCTCGCCCGACCGGGCGGTCTCGTCCGGCGCCGGGAGGGCGGTCCACACCCTGCTCACCCAGAAGTACTACATGGACCACATCTACTACTGGTTCGCCGAGAGGGTGGTGTACGGCTTCACGCGCGTCTGCGACGCCTTCGACATCCGGGTCATTGACGGCGCGGTCAACTCGATGAGCGACGGGGCGGTCCGGGCGGGCGGCCGCTGGAGGCGGTCCGTGTCGGGCAACGTCCAGCACTACGCCGTCGGCATCGTCATCGGACTGTGCCTGCTCATATTGCTCCTCAAGTTCGCGCTGCCCCCGCTGGACGAGCTCCTGGGCGGGTGGCCCGGGCTCAGCCGGTGGCGCTGGTGGGAGGGATGGGGATGGTAGAGAGCTCCCTGCCGGTGCTCAGCCTGCTCGTGGTGCTCCCGCTGGCGGGGGCAATCATCACGTTCCTCCTGCCCCGGCGCCTCGCCGTCGCGTCCAGGTGGGTGGCACTGGTCTTCAGCCTCGTGCCGCTCCTCCTGTCGCTGTACCTGTACGTCCTTGTGTGGACCGCCCCCGCCCCAACGGCGACGCCCGGCTACCTTTCCGCGGAGAGCCTGCACTTCGAGGAGGACTTCGAGTGGGTGCCGTCTCTGGGGATATCCTACACGCTGGGCGTGGACGGCATGAGCCTGCCGCTCGTGTTCCTCACCGCCCTGCTCTCCTGCCTGGCCATAGTGTTCTCGTGGAGCGAGAGCCGCCGCCCCAAGGAGTACTTCGGCCTCATGCTCGTCATGGAGGTCGGGGTCGCGGGTGTGTTCATGGCGCTGGACTTCTTCCTGTTCTACATCTTCTGGGAAGTGGTCCTGATACCGATGTACTTCCTCATCGGCATCTGGGGAGGCCCCCGGAAGGACTACTCGGCCATCAAGTTCTTCATCTACACCCACGTGGCGAGCGTGGTCATGCTCCTGGGCATAATGGGCCTGTACTTCCAGTGCCGCGACGCCCTGGGCCACGCCACGTTCAGCATGGTCGAGATGGCGAAGGTGGCCCCGACGCTCGCGCCGGGCTTCCAGTGCGCGGCGTTCGCGGCGCTGTTCTTCGGGTTCGCGGTCAAGATGCCCAGCGTGCCCTTCCACACCTGGCTCCCCGACGCCCACGTCGAGGCCCCCACCGCCGGCAGCGTGCTCCTTGCGGGCCTGCTGCTCAAGATGGGCGGCTACGGCCTGCTCCGGGTGGCCATACCCGTCCTGCCGGCCGGCGCCGAGGCGGCGGTGCCCGTGATGGTCGTGCTCGCCGTGGCGAGCATCTTCTACGGCGCGCTGCTGTGCATCGCCCAAAACGATCTCAAGAAGATGGTCGCCTACTCGAGCATAAGCCACATGGGCTTCGTGATGCTGGGCGCCGCCACCCTCTCGCCCATAGGCATCAGCGCCGGCGTTTTCCAGATGTTCAACCACGGCCTCGTCACCGCGGTGCTGTTCATGATGTGCGGCGTGTTCCACCACTCCGCCGGCACCCGCGAGATAGGCCGGCTGGGAGGGCTCGCCGGCAAGGTGCCCGTGGCCGCCACGGTGTTCCTCGTGGGCTCGCTGGCCTCGCTGGGCCTGCCGGGCCTGTGCAGCTTCATCAGCGAGTTTCTGGTGATCTACTCGGCGTTCGTCTCGTTCGGCGCGTGGATGTGGATCCCCGTCAGCGCCGTGGTGCTCACCGCCGCCTACTACCTCTGGGCCGCGCAGCGGGTCCTCTTCGGGAAGTTCAGGGTCGACCTTCCCGAGAGCGAGAGGGGGCGTCTCGAAGACCTCCACATTTCCGAGGCGGTGGCGCTGGGGGTGCTCATCGCCCTGATAGTGCTCTTCGGCCTGTTCCCGTCCGCCGTGCTTGACATGGTCAATCCGGTCAGCGCGGCCGTGGGCGGCCTCTTCGGGGGGGTGGGCTAGATGGCCGCCGGGTTCGGGGAGCTCCTGCAGCTTCTCGCCGACAACCGCCACCTCGCCCCGGAGCTCATACTGGCGGTGTTCGCGCTGCTCATCCTGGGTCTGTCGCTCCTCGTGCGCGACCGCCGCGTGCTGGGATGGTTCGCCGTTCTGCCGCTCCTCCTCTCGCTCTTCCTCGTCGCCGGCATGATGGGCCTTCTGGACATGCGCCTTGTGGGCTTTTCGGCGTTCGCAGGCCCGGTGAACTCGGCGCTGGCCGGGGGCGCCCTGGCGGTGGACTCCTTCTCGCTGATATTCAAGTTCGTGTTCCTGTCCGTGGCCCTGCTCGTGGTGGGGACATCGATATCGTTCCTTTCGCAAAAGGACCGGCACGTCGGCGAGTACTACGCGTTGATACTGCTGGCCACCATGGGGATGATGGTGGTCGCCTCCTCCCAGAACCTCGTTCCACTCTTCGTCGGAATAGAGATAGCGAGCCTGTCCACCTACGCCCTGGCGGCGTTCCGGAAGCGCGACATCCTGAGCGCCGAGGCCGGGATGAAGTACTTCATCATCGGCGCCACCTCCTCGGCCGTCCTGCTCTACGGCATGTCCATCCTCTACGGCATCTCGGGCACGCTGGACATCGGGCTGCTCTCGCGAAGGGTCGGCGAGGCCGCCTGGGAGCCGGCGACGATTGTCGGGCTCTCGATGCTAATCGGCGGGCTGGGCTTCAAGATGGCCGCCGTCCCGTTCCACATGTGGGCGCCCGACGTCTACGAGGGCTCGCCCACCCCGGTCACGGTGCTCCTGGCCGCCGGCTCCAAGAAGATGGCGTTCGCCGCGGCGTTCAAGCTATTCCTCGTCGGGCTGGTGGCGGCCCGGGCCGACCTGAGCTTCGCCCTGGGCATCGTGGCGGTGCTCACGATGACCGTGGGCAACATCGTCGCCATCTCCCAGACCTCCGTCAAGCGGATGCTCGCCTACTCCTCCATCGCCCAGTCCGGCTACATACTCATCGCGCTTGCGGTCGCGACCAAGACCGCCGTCGCCGGCGGCCTGCTCCATGTCGTCATGCATGCTTTCATGAAGGGCGGGGCCTTCATCGCTGTGGCGGCCGTAGCCTGGCTGGTGTCGTCGGAGAGGCTCTCCGGCTACAAGGGGCTCAGCCGGCGCTCGCCGTTCCTCGCCTTCTGCATGGCCGTCTTCCTGCTCGCCCTCGCCGGGATACCGCCGCTTTCGGGCTTCTGGAGCAAGTTCGTGCTCTTCTCGGGCGCGGTGGGGGCCGGCGACTGGTTCGTGTGGCTGGCGCTCGCCGGGGTCCTCAACAGCGCCCTCTCTCTCTACTACTACGCCCGCGTCATCAAGTACATGTACGTCGACGACCCGCCCGCCGACGCGCCTCCCGTCCGGCCTGGCCCCAGCCCCTACACAGCGGTGCTCGTCATCGCACTGGCCGCGACGATACTCATCGGCCTGTACCCCCAGCCCTTCATCGACGTCGCGATGACCGCCGCGGGAAGCCTGGTGCCGTGAGGCACGCGGGGAAAGGCGCAAGGCGCAGGGCGCGAGGCGCAGGGCTTGAGGCGCAAGGGTAGAGGCTCAAGGGTGGAGGCTCAAGGGATAAGGGGGAGCGCCAATCTATTCGATCCCCTTGTTCCTTGACCCATAAGCCTTGTGCCTCAAGCCCTGCGCCTTGCGCCTTGCGCCTTGTTTTTTTCAACCTTCTCAATTCAAGAACGCCGGTATCAGGTAGCCGGCGGTGAGAAGTATCCCGGTGATGGAATGGACCGCGATGGTACGGGCCTGGGCCGGGATGTACCGGGGCGTGTCGTTGTAGCTCCGGGCCGCGACCTGCACGATGTTGTACGAAACCGGCAATGTCACCAGCGCGATGAGCGTCCAGGGAGGCATGATGCGCAATGCCGCGCCGGCGACCACGCTGGCGTACACGAGCGCGAAGAGCACCGGCAGGTACCTTACCGCCCGCGCCTTGCCCAGGAGGACGACGAGGTGCCTCTTCCCGGCGCGCCGGTCCGTCTCGTAGTCGGGGACCTCGTTGACGTAGAGGATTATCGCGACCAGCAATCCGATGGGGAGCGAGGCGATGACCGGCTCCAGGGCGAACCTGCCGGTCATGACATAGTACACGCCGATCACCGTCAGCGGGCCCATGGCGAGCCCCGTGGCGAGCTCCCCGACGCCACGATACCCCAGCCGCAGCGGCGGGGCCGTGTAGAAGTACCCGATGAAGCCGCCCGCCCCGGCGATGGCGAGCACGGGCCAGCCCACCCGGAGGGCCAGGTAGACGGCGACGAGCAACCCCAGCGAGAAGCACCCGAGCCCGGCCCAGAGGACGCTTCCCGGCCGGAGGGTCCCGCCCGGCAGGAACGGGCTCCCTCCGCTGAAGGGCGTCCGGTCCCGGTTGTCCAGGTCGGCCCCGCTCCTCCAGTCGAAGTAGTCGTTCATGAAGTTCGTGCCGGCGTGGGCGAGTACCGTGCCCAGGATCACGAAAAGGAACAGCGGAAGGTCGAAGGAGCCGTCGTAGCAGGCCACCGCGCCCCCGAGAATAGAGGGAATGATGACCGCGACGAAGAAGGGCGCCCGAGAGGCCATGGCCCAGGTGCGAAGGTGCATCCGGAGGCCCTGATGGGGAAAAAATGATAAATATCTTTCCGGGCCGCGGGACGGGCCGGCTGGGCGCCGCGGGATTCGCCGCGCCCGCCGGACGGGCCTTCGGCCGCCGCCCGCGCTTGCCCTAACCTTTATCAAATACCTCCCCATTTCCGATAACGCGATGGGAAAGGGTCTCGATCTGAGGGCGATATCGGGAGAGATGCGGCAGGTCGAGGACCTGATGATGCAGAGCATCGGCTCCGGGGGCTCCCCCCTGCGCGAGGTCTCGCTCCACGTCCTCTCGGCGGGCGGCAAGCGCATCCGGCCGGCGATGGGCATCGCCGCCTACTTCGTCGCCGGCGGGGACGACCCGTCCCGCGTCATCCCGATGGCCGCGGCGGTGGAGATGATCCACACCGCCACGCTGCTGCACGACGACATCATGGACCAAAGCGACCTGCGGCGCGGCCGGCCGGCCGCCCACCGCAAGTTCGGCGTCAAGGCCGCCCTCGTCACCGGCGACTTCCTCTTCTCCCAGGCGTTCGGCCTGTGCTCGGGCTACGGGCCCGAGGTCATCGGCGTGACGGCCGCCGCCTGCCGGGAGCTCGCCGGGGCCGAGATGCTCCAGGCCACCCCCTGGCGGGAGCTCACCGAGGAGCTCTGCATCCAGATAGACGGGCGCAAGACCGGGGCGCTCATGGGGGCCGGGATGGAGGCCGGGGCGCTCGTGGTCGGTGCCCGGCCGGGGGAGAGGGAGAGCCTGCGCAGGTTCGGCCACTCGGTCGGGACGGCCTTCCAGATAATCGACGACTGCCTGGACTTCTCCCTGGACGGCTCCACCGGGAAGCCCACCGGCGGGGACATCCTCGGCGGCAAGGCGACGCTGCCGGTGGTCCACGCCCTCTCGAGGGCCTCCGACGCGGACCGGAGGCTTTTGGAGGATTTCCTCTGCTACCCGGCCGGGAGCGACCGGCTGCGGGAGGTCGTCGGCGCCCTGGCGCGCACCGGGTCCCTCGACTACGCGCGTGGCCGGGCGGCCGCCTTCTCCGCCGCCGCCAGGAAGGAGCTTCGGCCCCTCAAGGGCTCGCCCCACAGGACCCTGCTCGAGGACATCACCTACTACGTCCTGGACCGGACGAGCTAGGGTCGGGGACGGGTGGCGGCGATGGAGCGGTTCGACACGGTCGTGGTCGGTGCGGGGCCGGCCGGCAGCGCGGCCGCCCGCTTCTCTGCCGAGGGCGGGGCGAGCACCCTCCTTTTGGAGCGGCGGGAGCGTGTGGGCGTCCCGGTCGAGTGCGGGGAGTTCCTTCCCTCCGTCTCGACCCTTCGCGAGATCCTGCCCCGCGTCGAGGACCTCGGGGGGCTCTTCGACATCCCCCCGGGCTGCGTTTCGCGCCCGACCTCGAGGATGGCGGTCATCTCCCCCGGCGGGAGGAGGTACGAGCTGGACTTCGAGGGGCTGTCGCTCGACCGGGAGAGGTACGACCGGCACCTGGCCGACCTCGCGGTGAAGGCCGGGGCCGAGCTCCGCACCGGGACGGGCGCTTCGGGCGTCCGGGGGGACATCGTCGAGACGGCCGCCGGGCCAGTCCGCGCCCGCGTCGTAATCGGGGCCGACGGACCGCTCTCCACGGTGAGGAGGGGCCTTGGGATTCCCTCGCCCCGGCTGCTCTGCCCGTGCTTCCAGTACACGGTGCCGGGCGGGTTCGGCGACGCGGTGGAGATGTACTTCGGCCGCGTGGCTCCCGGCGGCTACGCCTGGGTCATCCCCAAGGCGGGCGGGGCCAACATCGGCCTCGGGATTCCCCCGGGGCGGAAGGGCGCGACGCTCCGCGCCCGGCTCGACGCCTTCGTGTCCGAACGGGGAATAGGTGCCGCGCCGGTCCGGGAGAGCGGCGGCATCGTTCCCGCCTCCGGGCCGCTCCCCTCCACGGTCCGGGGCAACGTGCTGCTCTGCGGCGACGCCGCCGGCCAGGTGATGGCATCCAACGGGGGCGGCATCCCCATCGCGGTGGTGTGCGGCCGGGCCGCCGGCAGGGCGGCGGCCGCGTTCGTCGGCGGGCGGGCCCCGCTCGCCGCGTACGAGAGGCTGTGGAGGGCGGAGGTGGGCGAGGTGCTGTCCAACTCCCTTCACGTAAAGAAGCTCTCGGACTGGTGGATGTGGTCCGACACCCTCGTCGGCCTGGCGATGGTGCTCATCGGCAGGGGAGGGATACGGAAGGCGCTCACCTGCAAGAAGCTTTTGGGATTCTACTAGGACGAAGGGACCCGGGGGGTCGTTTGGTGCGCTCGGGGAAAGGGCCGGGGGCCGGCGGACCCGTCCTTCCTCACCGATAGCGCGGCATCACGCCAGGCTGCGCGCCACGAGCTCCACGAGGTCGTTCATCTCCATGCGGAACTTGACATCGGGGCGGTTGTCCCTGTACCACTTCTTCTTCTCGACGCAGGACTGGTTGATGTTGAACTTGCAGCTCGGGCAGCAGGAGACGATGTTGTCGGCGCCGGCCTCGAACGCGGATTCGACCCTCCGCCCGCCGATTCGCAACGTGGTGTCGTTCTGGATGGCCTTGAGGCCGCCGCCGCCCCCGCAGCAGACGCCCAGCCTCCGGTTTTTGTCGAACTCGAGCGGCCGGCCCACGCCGGGGATGCTCTCGAGCACCTTCCGGGGCGCCTCGAACACGCCCCCCAGGCGGGCGAGCTCGCACGGGTCGTGGTAGATGAACTTGCCCTTCACGGGCTTTGCGAGCTTGAGCCTGCCCTCGTCGATGAGCTCCTCCAGCAGCTCCGAAAGGTGCATCACCTCGAAGGCGCCCTTCCCGACCTTCCTGGGGTAGATGTGCTTGAATGTCCGGTAGCACCCGGCGCACCCGGTCACCATGCGCGTGGCCCCCCGGCCCTCGATGGACTTGATGTTGTGGTTGGCCAGGGCGTTGAACTCCTCCATCTGCCCCGTCAGCGCCAGGGGGTCCCCGCAGCACCACTCGTCCGGGCCCATCACGGTGAAGTTCACGCCGGCCTTCTGGAGGACCCTGACCGCCGCCGCGGCGAGCTTGAAGAAGTTGTAGGATATGTTGCACCCGACGAAGTAGACGATGTCGGCGTTTTGGGGGAACTTCTCGTCGACCACCCACTCCAGCCGTTTCTCGACGGGAGAGCCGAACGGGTTGTGCAGGTCCCTTATGCCCCCGGCCATCGCCCGGTGGCCCGGGAAGGGCTCGAAGCCCTGGTCCACCAGCCACTCGCGCAGCTCCTCCCATATCTCGGGGAGCTTGATCTGCACATGGCAGACCTCCTGGCAGGCGCCGCAGGTGGTGCAGGAGCGGTAGAGCGACTCGAAGAACTTGCGGCCCAGCTTGGCCTTGGCGCCGGTGAGCAGGTCCACGGGCGTGTACTCGAGGAACTGCTTCATCATGAAGAGCTTCCCGCGGGGGGTGTTGGACTCCCATCCCAGCTCGGAGTAGACCGGGCAGGAGTTGCGGCAGTAGCCGCACTGGAGGCAGGCGTAGAGGTCGACCTCGATGTCGGGCATCCCGCTCATTCCTTGGCCCCCTTGAGGCGCTCCCGGAGCTCCTCGCCCTCCGGCAGCCGGTCGTGCATCCCCCTCTTGAGGACCGCCATCAGCGCCATGCCGTAGTCCAGGAGCAGGGACGGGATGGGGATGCCGAACCTCGTCCCCATCTCGGTGTGCTTCCCGGGATTGATCACGTGGTGGGGGTCCAGCGTATCCTTGATGTCGGAGATCAGCCCGGCGGTCGGCCCGGCGTGCATCTTGTCCAGGTTGCCGGCGAAGAAAATGCCCAGCCCGGAGGGGCGGCCGCCGTGCGCCATCCCGGCGTCGACGATCTTCTTCACGAAGCCCATCGCCCCGCCCAGGCTCCGCAGCATCGTCCGCTCGTCCGTGATGAAGTAGGGCATGAGCGCCACCGTGTTCCGGTCCACGACCACGCCGTTTATCGAGGTCTGCATGCCAAGCTCCCGGGCGACCACGCGTATGTCGGCGGCCACGGCGCCGAAGGCCCCGGCGGGAACCACGGCCTCACCGAGCACCCCGCCCGGCCCCAGCCGGCGCGCCCGCAGCTCGTAGAGCCTCTCCTCCCACTCGTGCTCCGCCACGTCAGAGGGGAGCTTCTCCGCCCCCTTGCCTTTCATGAGGGCGTCCAGGAGCCGCTCCTCCTCGGCGACGCTCTCGGCGGTCCCCTCGAGGACGGCGAGGAGCATCCCCCCGATCTCAGGGGCGTGCTTCCCGAGGAGCCTTTGGTACCTGAAGTGCGCCCCGTCGAAGAGCGCGATGTGCAGCACCTCGAGCGGGCTCCGGGTGAGCGCCACCAGTGGGCCGACCAGGGCCTCGACGGAATCCACGGCGTAGGCGACCGGCCGCGAGGCCTCGGGCGACGGGCGCAGCCTCACCGCAACCTTCGTGATTATGCCCAGCGTCCCCTCGGCCCCGGCGAAAAGAGCGGTGAGGTCGAAAGGCCCGTCGCGGGTGCTCACCACGGTGGCGTCCGCGAGGACCGCCTCCACCCAGGCCACCTGGTCGTAGGCCGTGCCGTAACGGTAGGAGCAGAGGCCGGCTCCGTTCGTGCTGAGCCAGCCGGCCACCGTGGCCACGGGGTAGCTCCCCGGGTAGGCCCCGACGGTCAGCCCCTTCTTGGCGGCGGCGTCGATGACCTGCTTCCAGGTCGCGCCGGGCCCGCAGACCGCGAGCTGCTCGCCCTCCCCGATCTCGATGCCCATCATGAAGCTCAGGTCGACCACTATGCCCCCCTGCGTCGGGACGCAGCCCCCGAATCCCCAGGAGGCGCCCCCGCGGGGGACCAGGGGTATGTCGTGGGCCTGGGCGAACCTCACCAGCTTCGCGACGTCCTCCGCGTTGCGGGCCAGCACGATGGCGTCCGGAAGCCTCCGGAAGACCACCTCGACCTCCCTCGGAAGGGGGGCCAGGTCGTGGGAGCACACCATCCGGTCGTACTCGTCGAACGTGACATTGCCCTCCCCGATGAGCTCGCGCAGCTCCTCCTGCTGCTCGGGCGGCATGCGGGGGCGGAGGTTGAAGAGCGGGGGCGCCGGGGCCTCCTCGAGCTTCCGGGCCTCGGCGGCGAGGGGGCCTTTCGGGTTGAGGCTCCCGTGGGGGTCGAACACCTGCTTCACGAGGGCCGGGAGCGGACCGGCCTCCCCGGGCCCCTTGCGGGCGCGAAGCTCCAGGTGGCCCTGCTCCGCCCAGGCCTTGACCATTCCCTCCGGCGGCGTCGCCTTCAGCCGGACGCGGCCCCTCTCGACGATGCCCGCCACCTCCGCGGCGGCAGCAAGCTCGGGGAGGGCTCCACCGACCAGGCCGAGGGGCAGGTGCCACTCGCCGGCGCCGGAGGCGGCCAGGTAGGGCGCGGGGGCCTCGCTCCTTCCGGCGCCCGCCCCGGCCGCGAGCCCCTCGAGCTTCGACATCGCCAGGGCGCAGAGAGCCTCCTCGCCCTGGACGATCGCCCGGAGGACCGCCCGCCCCTGCCGGACGCCGAACTCGATGTGGTACAGGGCGGGGACTTTCGAGAGCATCTCAGAGACGAGGGGAACGAGCCCGCCGGCCGGCAGCTCCAGCGTGACCGCGTGCATCCGTCCCAGGGGGACCAGCTTGAAGGTCGCGCCCGAAAGCCTCCCGAGCTCCCCGCCCGAGCCGAGCAAGAGCGCGCTCAGGTTCGAGCTGGAGGCGAAGTCGGACAGCGCCGGAAAGCCGGTGCGGATTTCGGTGCCCGCGCCGGTGGTGAGCTCGAGCCGCCTCACCGCCGCGCACGGGGGCCCGTAGCGAAGCGCGCCCATCGACGGGAGGCCCCCCATCAACCACTCCCCCGCCTTCACCGCGTCGGACAGGGGCTGGACCGGCACGAAGAAGCCCCGCTCGCGCGCCTCCTTCGAAAGCGCGGCCCACCTGGTGTCCGCCTTGCAGGATGCGCTCAGGTTCTCATTGTCGATCTCGACCGCCATGGTGGCCACCGTTCAGGTCCTGACCGCCACCACCAGGAAGGGCAGGAGCGCCAGTATCGCCCCGATCCCGAACGCGGCCGTGTAGATCAGGCCCGGTATGAGCACATCGAATATCACATTCACCCCCGGCAGCAGCACCCCTCTCAGGAGCGCCACCAGGAGCACGACGAGCACCGCGGCCCCGGCCACGATGAACGTCCCTCCGTAGAGCCGGGGCTTGCCCCGCGAGAACACCAGCAGGAACCCGCCCAGCACCGCGAGCAGGAGCCCGAATGTGAGAAGCAGCAGGACTATGAACGGGCCCACCATGGCTGCCAGGTCCGGCATGTACTCAACTTCACCGGCGAAACCCGTTCTTGGTATTTAACATTTTGTTTCCCGACGGTGAATCGCCCTCGGAAAGGTTGCGGAATTCACGGCTCCGGAGCGCGGGCGCGGGCCCTTTTCAGCGCCCGGAAACCCCGCGCCCCGGCCCCGCCACCGCATCGTGCTATCTGCAAATCCGGCATTCCCTGCCCTTGCCGGCCGGCGGTCCGGCCGGACAGGCGGCCCGGGCGGGGGGCCGGATTCGGCAATCCGCCTGAGCACGCCCGGAACGTCGGGGCCGTCGAGGAGCCGGCGGACGGTGCTCATCCGAACCTTCCCTCGTACCGGTCCTTGAAGGCGAACCTCTCCAGGGGGAACCGGTCGGGCCGCCGGGCCTCCCTCTCGACCTGCCTGGGCGAGAGCACCGGGCTGATCGTTTGCGATCTCCTGCCCAGCAGGACGACCGTTATCAACGTGGATTCCGCTGGGATGCCCAGCACCTGCTTGACCATGTCCGGTTCGTACCCGGCGATGGGGTGGGCGACGAGGCCCATCTCCGTGGCCCTGAGTATCATCAGGGCGGTCTCCATCCCCGTGTCGAAGAGGTAGTACTCCCGGTCGTTGATCACGCAGTCCAGTTTCTTCTCGGTGAACACCGCGACCATCAGCGAGGCGGCGGTGCACCACTCGTTGCCCTTGTTGAAGGCGGGCTTCATCCTCTCCAGCATCTCCTTGCCGTAGACGAAGACGAACCGCGCCGGCTGGAAGTTGTTGCAGGAGGGCGCCAGGTTCGCGCACCGCGCCAGCTCCTTCACCAGGTCGTCGGTTATCTCCACCGGGTCAAGCGACCGGTAGGCCCTCCGCTTCTCTATCGCCTCGACGACATCCATGCTCAGTCCTCCGGAAGGAACACGCCCAGCTTCTCGGCGAGCCCTCCGTGGGGCCAGAAGTCCGAAAGCAGCCGGGTCTTGCGCACCCCCATGTCCCGGGCCCAGGCCTTCTTCGCGGGGACGCTGTCCACGCTGACACCGACCGCCACCGTGCCAAGCTTCCTGAACTCGGATTGCTTCCTCTCCAGAGACTTCATCTGCTTCGTGCACACGCCCGTCCAGGCCAGCGGGTGGAACGAAAGGAGCACGTTCCGGCCCCTCAGGTCGGCCAGGCGGAAGGCCTTCCCGTCCTGGTCGTCGGGCGCAAAGTCCGGCGCGGTCTCCCCATCCTTCATGACGGATACCATCTGTCTGCCTCCAAGGGTGCGTGAATCCCCACTCCGCACATCAAGCTTTCCCCCAATCATGCACGTGATTCGTGCCAGGGTTGATATGGCGGCGGCGCGTTGGGCGGGCCGGGAGAGGCGGCCAATGGCGAAGAAGGACACCGGAAAAAAGGACCACATCGTGGCGCAGGCGGCGCCCTCGTCGGACCTCGTGGGCTACCAGAAGGGGGCCATCGTCAGCCGGGAGATTATCCGCCGGAAGACGGGCACCGTGACCCTTTTCGCGTTCGACCGGGGCCAGGGGTTGAGCGAGCACACCGCGCCATTCGACGCGCTGGTCCACATCCTGGACGGGGAGGCCGAAATAACCATCTCCGGCGTCCCTCAGAAGGTCAGGAAGGACGACCTCATCATCCTTCCGGCCGGGAAGCCCCACGCCCTGCAGGCGACGAGGCGCTTCAAGATGCTCCTCACGATGATAAGGTCCGGGGAGTGAGGTTTGCGCAAAACCCATAAATAGGACCTCTGTCTACCGTAACGCGGTAGTGCATCATGCCCGACGGATTGGACAAGATACTCGACGAGGTGCGCAAGAACCCGGAGCTCCTGCTGACCAAGTACCTGCGCGCCGAGAGGCTCGTCCTGCGCGAGGAGAACAGCAAGAAGTCGCCCACGCCCGGCCAGAGGGTCTACAAGGACGCGGTCGTGCTCTTCACTGAGGGGATGGCCTTCTTCATCGACGAGGAGGACAAGCTCCACCAGGTCGCCCCCGACATCGTGCAGGAGATAGTGTACTCGCCCGAGGCGTCCCAGTGGATGCGCCAGCTCATGCTCTTCAGCGCCAGCCAGATGATAAACCAGCTCATGCTCTCGAAGAAGTTCGAGCGGCCGGAGCCGTGAGATAGGGAAAAGGCGCAGGGCGCAGGGCGCAAGGCGCAAGGGTCAAGGGGGAGGCAGCAAGGCAGCAAGGCAGCAAGGCAGCAAGGCAGCAAGGCAGCAAGGCAGCAAGGCAGCAAGGCAGCAAGGCAGCAAGGCAGCAGGGGGTATGGAACGACCCGTCGTCCCCTTGTTGCCTTGCTGCCTTGCTGCCTTGCTGCCTTCCCTTGCTCCCTTTCTGCCTTCCTGC
>Ga0194112_10000798_pt1 | contig 46337 bp, 35 predicted proteins | sample TA2MahC400mmetaG_FD_146191 | JGI IMG/M metagenome (GOLD analysis project Ga0194112, IMG submission 146191) | Freshwater microbial communities from Lake Tanganyika, Tanzania - TA2015016 Mahale Deep Cast 400m | ecosystem: Environmental > Aquatic > Freshwater > Lake | place: Tanzania: Lake... | reverse complement strand
GTCAAGCAAAGCACCGAATATCCTTTACACTACACCTCGGCGCAGAAGAGGGTCGAAATCGCCGGAGAGGCCCCTCTCAGCCCCGTAGCGCAATAGGGGGTCTCCCAAAGTCTCAAACTTGCGCTAGACGAGGAGTCTGCGTGCATGGAGTACCGACCGCTTGGCGCCACCGGCAACCGGGTCTCCGTTCTGGGCTTCGGAGGAATGCGAATCCCCGATAAGCCGCCCGATGAGGTCGCGGCCCTGCTGGCGCGCGCCCTCGAGATGGGCGTGACGTACATCGACACCGCGCCCGGCTACGGCAATAGCGAGGAACTGATCGGCAAGGCCCTCGCCGGTCGAGATGTGACCGGCGTCGTCTTCTCGACGAAGACGCACGTCGGCTCCGACAAGGACGCCGACGCCGTCCGCCGACGCGCCGAGCAGTCGCTGCAGCGCATGGGGATTCCCCGGATCGATATGCTGCAGATGTGGGGCGTGAACACCTGGGAGATGGCCGAGCAGGTCTTGGCCAAGGACGGTCCGCTGGCCGGCGCGCGGAAGCTGCAGGACGAGGGGCTCGTGGGGCATGTGGGCTTCACGACCCACGCCCTGCCCGAGGACGCCCTCCGAATCATGGAGACGCGCGAGTTCGTGTCCGTGACCGGGCGATACCTCTACCTCGATTCCGTGTACGACGGGCTACGCCTGAAGGCCGTCGAGCTCGGCATGGCCTTCGTGGCGATGACACCCCTCGGACAGGGCTGGCTGGCCAGACCCTCGACCGCGCTGCAGGAGGCGCTCGAAGGCGAGGCGGCGGTGCGGTTCGCGCTGCAGTGGATCGTGAGCCAACCCGGCCTCACGACCGCCATCGTCGGCGTCTCGAACCTGGCCGAGCTCGAGGAGGCGTACGACGCGATCGGCGGCGACCTCGGCGATCCGCAGTTCTACGCAGCGAAGGGCGAACGCATCGTCGAGCGCATGGCGGAAGCCCTCGGGGCGGACTACTGCACGGGCTGCCGGAAGTGCCTTCCTTGCCCGGTGGACATCAACATCCCCGAGCTCCTGCGGCTCAACAACCTCCTGCGCGCCTACGGTCTCGTCGCCTGGTGCAAGGACCGCTACAAGTTCATGGGCAATGCGGGCACGTGGTACCCGGGCGTCAAAGCCGACCGCTGCACCGAGTGTGGCGACTGCGAGCCCCGCTGCCCCGAGCGGCTCGCGATCATCCGGCTCCTACGAGCACTACACGAGGACCTCTTCGAGGGAGAACGCGGGAGGCTGTCTAGCGAGGACTGACTTCGTCCGTCGCGCGGGGCTGCGCGCCTACTCTGGCAGCAGGTCGTCTCTCTCCCACGACCCTTTGAGCAGCTCCCCGAAACGCCGCACCTCGTCCTCCGAGATCGGCGGCGGAGGCGACTCGAGATCCTCTGGCAGACCTCCCGCCCAAGGGGGTGCCGACGGCCCCGGAGCGCCTTCCTGGTCCTGTTCCGTGATGGCGGGCAGGCCGAACAAGTCGGGGTCGATGCGCACGGCCGTCTCGAGAGCGGCTTCGGCTTCGTCGAGGAGTCCTGCGGCGGCGAGCGCTCGGCCGATCCAGAAGTGCAGTTGGGCGTCGAAGGCCTGGCCGGTCAGCCCATCGCGGAAGGCCTTGACGGCATTGAAGCAGGCCGACCGGAACTCCCTGTCGGCGTGCTCTGCCGTTCGGGCTTGCGGACCATACTCCGCCGTGAGCAGTTCGCGCGCGTAGTCGAACCAGTTGTAGCCGAGGGCGAAGTGCACCAACGGGTGGCCGCCTCCGCTGCCGATGGCGGCCTCGATGTCGGCGACGACCGCCCGAATCTCCCGCAGGTGATGGTGACACTCGCCCAGCAGCAGGTGCTTCACGACGGTTGCGCGCGGGCTGGAAGTGTCAATCTCGTTGATCCGCTCGGCAAGGGCCGTGAGGTTGATGCGACGCTTGTCTGCCACGCTGCGCACGTCCTCGTGGGTGACGTCCTGCCGCTCGCTGAGCTGCGCCAGCGTCTGGTGATACCAAAGCTCGATGTCGAAGAGCCGACCGCACGCCGAGCGAAGAGTCTCGGCGTCGAATCCGGCCTCCCGACTCCACGCGACAACCAGCCGGCAGTAGAGCTGGCTGAAGGGCGTGTAGGTCTCGAAGGTGGCCAGCTCATCGAGACGCACGTCCAGGTCGTCACGCCCCTGATTGTGTTCGTCGCTCCCCATCACTGCACTTCCGTCGCTGCCGCGCCGGCAGCTCGCTCACCGCTCCGCCGGTCCGTCCGCCTCGATCCTCTCGCGCATCCACTGGCTCAGCGCGTGCTCGAGGATCAGGTGGAAGTCCTCCACGAAGCCGTAGTTGCGGCTGCGGGCGATCACGCACAAGTCCGCCAGCCGCGCCGCCTCTCCCCCATCGAATCCCAACACCGCGATCGTCTCGATTCCCTTCCCCTTCGCCCATCTCAGTGCATCCAGGATATTGGGCGAGTTGCCCGAGGCGGTGAAGGCGACCAGCAGGTCGCCCGGTTCGGCCAAGTTCGCGAGCTGCTCGGTGAAGAGCTTCTCGTAGCCGATGTCGTTGCCGATGGCGGTCATGTGCGCCACGTTGTCCGTCAGGCTGATCGCCCGCACACGGCGCCTGCCCGGCACCGTCGCCCCCTTCGCGAAGTCACACGTCATGTGCGACGCCGTCGCCGCGCTGCCCCCGTTGCCGATGATGAAGATGCGCCGGTCATCCACGTACGCCTGCCACAGGCGCGCGCCGATGCGGTCGACCGCGTCCAGGTCGATCTCGTCGAGGACCGCCTTCAGGCCCTGCAGGTACGCGCCGACAAACGCCTTCGCCATGTAACGCCTCCGTCTACGGTCTGCTTCGCCATGCGGCGTCTGAAGCCCTCGTCGGGCGACTCCGAACGTGAGCGAACTCACGCAAGGGAAGTGCAAGCTGTCCTCGCCGGCCGGAGCGCTCGGGGAGGGTCGCGGCTCTGGGGAAGGGAACGGCGTTGGCAGTCCTGCGTACGTCCGGTTCAGGAGAGCCGCCATGTGGCGACATCGGCACTTCCGCCCGGCAGCAGCCGGGTTGGTGGCTGCGCTTCTGTGCTCATGCGTGAGCGCAGGGGCGGGCGCGCCGACCGGGGTGCTGGCTGCCGGGACAGAGTGGGAGAACCCCTACTACGTCATCCGGGGGGCCGCGCCGGGGCCGACGGTGCTGCTGACGGCCGGGTTGCACGGCGACGAGCCGGCCGGCTTCCGCGCCGCCGAGCAGATCCGTCACTGGCCCATCGCGTGCGGGACGCTCATCGTGGTTCCGAGGGCCAACACCCCGGGCCTGCGCGAGGGGACGCGGTATCTGCCGGCCTGGCGGGATGACGAGACGTTGCGCAACGCGAACCGCAACTTCCCAGTACTCGGCGAGTCCACCGGGGCCAAGACTCCACCTTGTCAGGCCTTGTGGGCGTTGGTGGAGCAATGGCATCCTCGCTGGGTGATCGATCTTCACGAGGGCGCGGGAGTACGCGGCGCCGGTTCCGCGTCCGTGGGTTCCAGCGTCATCTGCGCCGACACTGAGGAGCTGAACCCGATCGCCGAGGCGGTCCTCACGGCGGTCAACGCCACGGTCAGTGGCCCTGAGCGACGGTTCGTCCGTCTGAAGGGGGCGGTCAAGGGCGGCCTGGCGAGGGCGGCTCAGGATGTGCTGGGCGTCAGTGCCGTCTGTCTTGAGACGACGTCCAAGGGCCAACCGATGTCCACGCGGACGCGCCAACATCGGATCATGGTCAACGCCGCCTTGCGGAGCATCGGCCTCCTCGACCGCGACTGCGTGGACGTGATAGCGTCGGCGAGGCCCCGGGACACGCGCTACGTGGGCGTGTTCGACGGCGGCGGCGCCGCCGAGCGGGGCGTGTCCACGCTCGTAGCCCTCCTGGACTCCACGGAGGGGTACGCCGCCTGCCACCTTGGTCCCGTTGACCTGCGCAGGGGCGCTCTGACGGCCTTCGACGCGGTCGGGTTCCCCGGCGGCAGTGGCAGCGCCGAGGCCCGCGCGCTGGGTGACGTAGCCGCCGCCTACGTTCGGGAGTTCGTGGAGGCCGGCGGCGGGTATCTCGGCATCTGCGCCGGAGCCTACCTCGCGTCGTCCCACTACTCCTGGTCGCTCGGCCTACTCAACGCCCACGTGCTGACGGGCCCGGTGCCGGGCGAGAGGGGGAAGCAGCTGTGGTACCGTGGGGAAAGCGCGGCGGTGACCGTGGAGTTCGCCCAAGGCGCCGAACCGATCCTCGGCCGGGAGGCCCTCACACGGGTGGAGATGCGCTACCACAACGGGCCGATCCTCTCGCCCGGTGCACGCAACGACCTCCCGCCCTATGTGCCGCTGGCGCACTTCCGCACGGAGGTCTCGCGCTACGATGCGCAGCGGGGCACGATGGTCAACACACCGGCCATCGTCATCGGGCAATACGGCGAGGGGCGAGTGATGGCCATCAGCCCCCACCCTGAGGCCTCGCCCGAGCAGCGCGACATCGTCGTCAAGGCCCTCGACTGGCTGACCGCCGTGGACCGCTGAGCCCCGCCGGGTCTACCTTGCCTTGAACGCCAGGCGGATGCCCGGCGTCTTGCCACTGAAGCTCTTGCCTTCGTCGTACGCCCACCCCGGCGCGCTGCACCAGACGCTGTCGGAGTGCTCGGTCTCCGCCCAGCGCCCATCCGCCAGTTCCACGGCGAGGGCGAGGTCCGCGAACTTGAAGCAGTCGCCCGTCTCTGTCTCGATGGCGACCTCGTTCTGCACCTTCAACAGCCTCGTCTGCGCCGGCGACAGGTCGATGACGAAGCTCTCCCATGCGTCGGGCTCGCTCGCGTTCGAGTTCACCGGCACCGCAGCGATCCGCTGCCCGTTCAGTACGACCCACTTCCGGCCGTAGTCGTCCCCGCCCTGCGAGCCGAAGACCTTGATATGCAGCTTCGCAGCCTTCGCGGCGGCGAGGTCTTGCTCGGTGACCGCGACGCTCGGCGGGCCTTGCTTGGCCTCGATGGTGACCTTCGGCCCGACCCAGGTGCTGCGCTCAATGCCCGCGTTCGGCGTCTCGGGTAGCGGGCGCGGTGGGTCGGCGGCCTCACACGCGACGGTCACACGAACCGGCACGAGCTTCGCCTCGCGCACGAAGAAGCTCTCAACCGAGTAGCCGGGCGCGGCGAACGGTTCTACCTGCGCTGCATCGGGGACGGTCCACGCGACCTCGTGGCCTCCCTTCGGCACGTCGCACAGGAACAGCTCCCACCCCTCGCCGCTGACCCGCTGCGCCTTGACCTCGGCGCCATCGACGAGGAGGTTCACCGCACGCGTCTTCCCTGCCCCATGCGCCACCACCACGAAGCGCCAGTCCACGCCCTCATCGACCGTGACCCCGAAGCGCCGGCTTGAGTCGTCGAGCGCCTTCACGTCCCAGAGATGATAGGGTTGGCCGGGGAAGCGGATCGGCTCGCAGTACTCCATCCGGGCCGTGCGGCTCTCGCGCCACACGCTCGTGCCCGGCAGGCCCCAGACGTCGTAGGTCGTCGAATCCGGCCCGGCGGCCACCAGGGCGCTGTGTCGTGCGGGGAACTGGAGAACCTGGCCGATCTGGACAACCGTCACCCCAAACGGTTCCACCTCGACCTCAAGGCGCCGTCCGCGTAGGTCCAGATCCTCCAGCCACGGATAGACGCGCTGCGCCGGACACCAGAAACGCGGGTCAAGCTCCGGCAGCGCGACCGTCACGCGTTGCCCGACGATGCCCGGGTTCCGGAGGCAGACGAACCCGCCGCCTTCATCCAGGTGCACCCAGCCGTACACGCCGCCCCAGCGCGGGTCGGCGGGCAGCATCCGGCCTTGCGCCATCTGCTTGGCGTACTGCCGCTGCCACTTCAGCGCCGAGGCGAGGATGTCCCACTGCTGCTGGGAGAGCAGGCTCGGGGTAATGTACAGCTCCTGCAGCAGCGAGCCGCGTCCCATGTTCACCATCACATTGTTCGCCCAGCGGTCCAGCGGCTCGTGTTCGCCGCCGAGGCGGTTCAGCTTCCCATCGATGATGCCGATGGTCATGATCGACGCGATGGGGAACTGCGCGCGGTCGCCATAGAGGTTGCGCCACAGCATTGCGTCGCGGTACGTCATCTCCCAGTCGCGCGGCTCGTAGGCGACGACCTCCTTGTTGTAGCCGAAGTCCGAGCAATACTGCATCCAGACGGTATCGACGTGCATCAGCCACCACGGGCTGAGCCACATGCCGCCGCTTGGGTTCAGGTAGACGCGCGGGTTCAGCTCGGTCAGGTAGTCGAACATCGCGAGTTCGGCATCCACGTTCGCCTCGCGACCGTAGACCGCCTCAGGGAGATGCCCATGCCCCTCGCCCGCGCAGTGGAAGGCGTTGAAGTCGTGCTTGTAGTAGGCGACCTCATACTGGGTCGTGTGTCGCCGCAGCTCGTCCCGCAAGGCGGCGTTGTACTTCGGGCCCGCGAGGCAGAAGAAGGACTTGTCCGGCGAGACCTCATACCCGTTCGCCGCGCCCCACTCCGTGTCGAGGTTGTACTTCATGGCGGTCAGCGGATGCCACAGGCTAAGGCTCACCCCCATCGCCTTCAGCCCGCTGTGCAGCTCGTCGAATTCGTTCGGAAAGCCGCGCCTGTCGATCTCCCAGATAGATTGCACATCCTGCCAGCCGTCGTCCAGCACCACCGCCTCGAAGGGCGCGCCGCGCTTGACGGCCAGCTCCTCGTGAAGCTGCTTCGCGCGCTCCAGCAGCACCGGTACGCTCATCTCCCCGCGCTGCACGTCGTACCACGAGTTGTAGACCACGAGCGGCTTGGGCGGGCGACGGATGCGCGACACGTAGTGCCGGAACGCCGTCGCCGCGTCCTGGCCGTCCGCTATGCCCAGTACCGCCATCTTGCTCGTCCACCAGCGAGCGCCGGGCTCCAGGCGCTTGCCGGGATGGTGCTCCAGCGTCACGAGCCCCTCCCGCTGGAGGTTGTCCGCCGCCGGGTACTCCAACCCGACGAACCCACGGTTGTCGATGAACACAGGCTGCCCAAGACCGCCCAGATCCGTCGGCACCGGTGTCTTGAGGCGCTCTACCTGCACATCCCGCACGAGCACCGGCGCGTCCGCTGCCTGCAGGTGCAGCCGCTTCCACATGAAGGGCTCCTCGGGCAGGATCGCGTACTCCAGTCGCAGCCGGAGCGGCACGCTCTTGCCGACTCCCCCAAGCGTCGCCGCGAAGACGCCGAACTCGTCCTCGCGTGCGGTCGGACTCTCCCACCTGAAGTCCCGCGGCCCTAGCTCGACCCCGCCCTCCAGCCGGATCAGGAAGCCCTGATCCTCGAACGCAACGCCCGGCCCGCCCACGGGCCAGACCTCCGCCGTGCACGGCAGTTGCTCCGGACGCGGGATGCGCCGCACAATGTGCTCGTTGCGCAGGATCCGGCCCTGAGCACCTACGTCAACCAGACGGCACGCCTCTTCGGCGCGTGCATGCGTCACGAGCAGAGGGAGGCTGGCGAGAAGGAGGACGCGCATGGGGATCACCTCGCCACACGGTTCGCCGTCCTTTCAGCAAGGCCCCCTCCGGCACCTCTCGCGTCGGGCCCCAAGAGCCGCCAGCAGAAGAGGCAGACAGGGCGCGCGGGATTGAGTATAATGTGCGAACTGGCAGACAGCATCGGGCGCAGGAGGAACCGAGTATGGGTGAAGTGCGACTCTACGAGGTGCGGAGCGGTGGCGGGGCTGCCACCGTGCTGTTGTCGCTCGAGGAGCTGGTCGAAGCCGCCGAGCAAGGGCGGGTGACCGTCGCCCTGCCCGCGGACGCCCCCGGGGAGCCGGAGGGCACCATCGAGGCGAGTGCGGGCCGCGAAGCCCCGTCGGCCGCCGAGGCCCCCCGCCCTCTGGACTCGCTGTGGGTCCGCATCCGCAACATGGTGGAGCGCGTCCCTGCCGAGGCCTGGGAAGGCGTACCCACTGACCTGAGCGAGCAACACGACCACTACATCTACGGCACACCGAAGCGATGAGGAAGGTCTTCGCGGACACCGTCTTCTGGTTGGCGATCACCGGGCCTCGGGACCAGTGGCACGATATGGCGGTCTGGGCGACTGACGAGACACCCGGCCGGGCCATCGTCACTACGGAGGAGGTGCTCACGGAGTTTCTGGCGGCGAGATCCCAGACTGACCCGGAAGTGCGACGCTTGGCCGCGGAGCTGGTTCGTGAGCTACTGGCCGATCCCGACACCACGGTCATACCGCAGTCGCACGGTTCGTTCCTCCGCGGGCTGGCGCTGTACGAGCAGCGGGAGGACAAGCACTACAGCTTGGTGGACTGCATCTCGATGGCGACGATGCACGCCGAGGGCCTCACGGACGTTCTCACCAATGATCGCCACTTCGTGCAAGAGGGGTTCCGGCTTCTGATGCGCCGCGACCACGGCGGCGCCTGAGGTGCTCGCCTGCGGCAAGCACTGTCTCCGCGCCCTGAGCGCCGTTTGACAGCCCCTTCGGCGGGGTCTATAATCGCGGCGTGGGACGTTGGCTGAGAGCGAACGAGACGACGAGGAGTGGCGCTCGACGGCGCATCGTCGCCGGTTCGGAGCGCCACTTTCGCTTCACCGGGGCGTAACAAGCATCGTGTAGGATCGAGCGCGGAATAGGGCCATGGCACCCAGCACCGAGATCATCGCCAACATCGAGGAACTGCTCGCCGTGCTGCCGACGGGTCTGCGGCTGCAACTGAAGCAGCACGAGCTACTGGACGACCTCCTGGAGGTCGTCATCGATCTCGGCCGTCCCATCGAGGCGCGCTTCCCGGACACCTTCGAGATCATCGGCGACGCGCCCGGAACGCAAGAGGATCTCGACCTCGTCGTCAGCCGCATCGGCGAGTTCGGCGACGACAACCGCGCGGGCATCGAGCGGACGCTGCACCGCATCTCAGCGATCCGCAACCGCACCGGCCGGGTCATCGGGCTGACGCTGCGCATCGGGCGAGCGGTCTACGGCACCATTGACATCATCCGCGACATCGTGGAGTCGGGGAGCAGCATCCTGCTGCTCGGACGGCCGGGCGTCGGCAAGACCACGATGCTGCGCGAGGTCGCGCGCGTCCTGGCGGACGACCTCACGCGGCGGGTCATCGTGGTTGATACGAGCAACGAGATCGCGGGAGACGGCGACATCCCGCACCCCGCCATCGGCCGCGCGCGCCGGATGCAGGTGCGCACTCCCAGCCTCCAGCATGCGGTGATGATCGAGGCGGTCGAGAACCACATGCCCGAGGTCATCGTCATCGACGAGATCGGCACGCAGGAGGACGCCTTCGCCGCCCGCACCATCGCCGAGCGCGGCGTGCAGCTCATCGGGACCGCCCACGGCAACAACCTCGACAACCTGCTGTCCAACCCAACTCTCTGCGATCTCATCGGCGGCATCCAGGCCGTCACTCTCAGCGACGAGGAAGCGGCCCGCCGCGGCACCCAGAAGACCGTCCTGGAGCGCAAGGCCCCGCCAACCTTCGACGTCCTGATCGAGATTCTGGACCTCGACCGTCTCGCGATCCACGGCGACGTCGCCCGCACGGTAGACCGCCGACTGCTCGGGGACGAGCTGCGCCCCGAGATTCGCCGCCGCGCCACCAACGGCACCATCCACGTCGAGCAGGCCGCCGCCGAGCCTCCGCCAGAGCTCGAGGCCCACGGCCCGCTGGCGGGGCTCTTCTCCATCGTGTCGGACACCTCCCGGGCAAGCAAGCTGCTCGTCCTGGGCCTCAGCCGCAGCAAGGTCGAGAAGGCGCTCCGCGAGCTGCGCCTCCCCTGCGTCATCACCGAGCGCCCCAAGGACGCCGACCTCGTCATCGCCCTCAAGGCCACTCGCCGCCGCACCAAGGGCGGCCCCGAGGAGCCACCCACACCCCCCACTGCGCGGCTCGTCGAGGTCCGCAGCAACACCTACGGCCAGATCTACGAGGGCCTCCGCGAAGCCTTCGACGTCGGCATGACCGCGCGCGAGGAGTTCGCGATGCAGGAGGCCGAGCAGGCCCTCAAGCGCGTCATCCAGGGCCATCAACCCGTCGAGCTGACCCCCCAGAACGCCTACATCCGCCGCCTGCAGCACGAGCTCGCCGCCAAGTACGACATCCGCTCCTACTCGGTCGGCCACGATCCGCGACGAAGGGTCCGCTTCGCTCCGTAACGGCAGCCGCAGTGACGCGGCCACGTGTGAGGGCAGGCACCGGGCAGTGCGCGGAAGGGACCGCGGCCCCCGAGGCTGAACACGCCCGGTGGAGAGGTGATGCACGATGTTCCCCACGACGGCAACGGCGGCCCTGCTCCTTGCCGGTTCCGCGCTCGCCCAGACACCCGCGACCGGCCCGGACCTGACGCTCGAACAACTGCGGACCGCGCGGCGAGAGCTGGCCCATCGCCCGCGCCGGATCATCGCGAACAACGACGGCTGCGACGCCCTCTACTTCCCTCGCGACACCGAGGTAACGGTCGCCAACTTCCTCGCCGAGCGCACGACCGGGCTCGCCGGCTCGCAGGTGGGCACCATCGCCTATTGCACGATCAGCTCCGGGTTCAGCTACTTCACCCACAACACGCGCGTCGGCACGGTTCTCACGCGCCAGCCCGCCGACTACGGCCTGCTCCCCAACACGCGGAATGTCACCCAGGACCTGATCGACCTGGGCTCGGATGCGTTGCAGAGCGTGGTCGGGTTCGGCAGGGAACAGAGGCTTGAGGTCTTCTGGTCGATGCGGATGAACGACACGCACGACGTGGAGCATCGGCCCGAGAAGCCCTACATGCTCTTCCCGCCGCTCAAGGTCGAGCATCCCGAGTGGCTCGTGGGTGACTACGTCAAGCGCACGCCGCAGGGCCGCTGGAGTTCGGTGGACTACGCGCGCCCTGAGATCCGCGACCTCGCGTTCCGGTACATCGAGGAGATCTGCCGCAACTACGACGTGGACGGCGTGGAACTCGACTTCTTCCGGCACCTGTGCTTCTTCCGCAGCGTCGCGAACGGCGGCAAAGCCAGCCAGGAGGAGCGGGACATGATGACCGACCTCCTCCGGCGCGTGCGGCAGATGACCGAGGAGGTCGGCCTGCAGCGCAAGCGGCCCGTGTTGGTCGCCGTGCGCGTGCCAGACTCGGTCGAGTTCGACCGCGACATGGGCCTGGACATCGAGCGGTGGCTGGCCGAGGACCTCGTGGACCTCCTGATCACGACCTGCTACTTCCGGCTCAACCCGTGGGAGTACAGCGTCGAACTCGGGCATCGGTACAGCGTTCCCGTGTACCCCTGTCTGAGCGACTCGCGAGTGACGGGCGAGAGTCGCTTCCGACGGGCCTCCATTGAGAGCTACCGCGGCCGAGCCATGAACGCGTGGGTGGCCGGGGCGGATGGCATCCACCTCTTCAACCTCTTCAACCCGAAGTCGCCCGTGTTTCGGGAAGCTGGCGATCCCACCGTCCTGGCGGGTCTGAACAAGCTCTACTTCGCGACGGTGAGAGACGGCAGCGCGGACTCCTGGCTGGCGGGCGGAGAGGCGTACCGCAACGTGCCACTCCTGACGCCCTCCCACCCCGCGAGCATCGCCCCCGACTCGCCGCTTGAGATCGAGCTACCGGTCGGCGAGGACCTGGAGGGAGCGCGACAGGCGGGCCGGCTTCCCGTCGTGACGCTGCACTTGGAGATGCCAGCGGTGACTCGGCCCGAGCAACTGCGCGTCACGCTCAACAGTCAGGCGCTGGCCGGCGGCAGCGTGGCGAACGGGTGGGTTGACCTTCCCGTGCCCCTCGAGCACGTGAAGCGCGGCGCGAACCGGGTGCGGGTCGAACTCGACCCGGCGAACCTCCCGCCGCCGACCGAGTGGACTCTCACCTACGAGGCCACCGCCAAGCCCGCCGCGCCCTGGTTCCGCGACCCGGGCTCCGAGCGCACCGAGGAGAAGCTGGCCGATGGCGCGCTGTTCATCGCCGACCGGGGCACCGTCTCCGGGGACTACCACTACTACCGCTACCCCTGGGGCGCGGGGCCGAACGAGCCCCTGACCATCGAAGCGCGCGTGAAGGTGGTCTCGGGCTCGAGCTTCATCATCTTCAGCAACGGCGTCGCCACCGAGCGCCTGGGGCTCTGGCCCGATCACCTCGACCTGTGGACCGACAACTCCATCCGCTACAACATGGACACCACGGACGGCTTCCATGTCTACCGCATCGAGACCCGGGGCGAGCACCTGAGGGTCTACGTGGATGGGGAGCTTCGCATCGAGGCCAAGGGCCAGTTCAAGGCCCGGGGCGCCCGCGCCGACAACCAGCTTGCCTTCGGCACCGCCAACAGTACGATGGTTGGCGAGGCCTACTGGGCCGGAATCCGGGCGCATGTCGCAGGCCAGAGCTGCCGCGACATGGTGGTCAGCGTGACGTACCCGTAGGCGCGTCTGCCCGTCGCGTGCCTGGCGTGCCGCAGGACCGGGCCCGCCTCGTGACGAACCTCGTAGGTCGAAGCGCCAGCTTCGACGCCGTCGCCCGGGGTAGGAGGGTCCGCCATGAGCGACACCACCAACGACACCTTCCGCATCGACCGCCTCACCCTCAAGAACTTCCGCTGCTTCGAAGAGAAGACCATCGACTTCTCACCCCGGTTCAATGTGCTGATCGGGGGCAATGCCAAGGGGAAAACGGCCGTGCTGGATGCGCTGGCGGCCGGATGCGGAGCGGTGGTCAGTGGCCTTAGGGGTAACTTCACAGCGCCGAAGTGCTTCACGGAGGCCGACGTGCGCGTTCTGACCTTCCCTGAGGGGAATGTAGAGAGGCAGCTCCCATCGGACGTAACCTGGGCGATCTCCCTCTCGACTGAAGAGCACCACCTCTCCCTGACACAGGGGAGCAGTCAAGGGTCGTTCACCGCGCAGTCGATACAGCGACCGCTGGCGGAGATTGCGGCCCGTGTAGCCGCGGGTGATGCAGTGCAGCTGCCGGTGGCGGCGTACTATCCTGCCGAGCGAAAGGGGTCTCACCCACTAGTAGAGCCCGGGGACCTTCTGGAGCCTGGCCCGCGGGTCGATGGTTACCAGAGTTGCATGCGCGCCACGCTGGACGCAGGCCAGTTCGTGGTGTGGTTCAAGACGATGGAGTTGGACAGCTTCCAGAGGGGCACGACAAGCCCCGGGCTCGTCGGGGTCCGAGAGGCTGTACGGTCAGCCGTGGCCGACTGCACAGACGTACGCTTCCTGGGGGCACGGAACGAGGTAGTGGTGACGCTCCGAACCGGGGAGCGACTGCCGTTCAACGTCCTGAGCCATGGGATGAGGGGCATGCTCGCGATGGTCGGCGACATGGCGTGGCGCGGCTTCGTGTTGAACCCTCACCTCGGCGCCGACGCCGCCCGTGAGACCCCCGGCGTGGTCCTCATCGACGAGATCGACCTGCACCTACACCCCTCCTGGCAGCGGCATGTGGTTGACGACCTGAAGCGCGCGTTCCCGAAGGTGCAGTTCATCGTGACGACCCACTCGCCGTTCATCATCCAGTCGCTGGAGCCGGGGGAACTCATCAAGCTGGACGCCGAGGGGCCCGAAGCGCACGTCGACCCAGAGGACTATGTCGACCGGAGTATTGAGGAGGTCGCCGAACTCGTTCAGGATGTTGACGACGCGCCAATGAGTCTGCGGCGCAAGCGCATGTACGAGGTCGCCGAGGAGTACTACTGTCTGCTGCAGCAGGGCAAGGACGCGAGTGACGAGGAGAAGACCCGTCTGAAGGAGGAACTCGACAGGCTGGAGGAGCCCTACAGCGACAACGTCGCCTATCGCGCCTTCCTCCGCATAGAGCGCATCGCCGCCGGTATGGGGGATGGCGAGCAATGAGGCCCGTGGACCGCCGAGAGCCTCCCGGGAGCGGAGGCCCGCAGACGCCGGACGAGGCGCGCGACGCCCTCCTCGCACAACTCGGTCCGTACTGCTGCTACTGCGAGCGGCCGATCGAGCACATCCCAGAGCTTGAGCACATCCGCCCCAAGAGCCTGTACCCGGACCTCGCCTTGGCATGGGGCAACCTGTTGCTCAGCTGCAAGAACTGCAACGCGACCAAGGGTCATCGCGACATTGCTCTTGGGGAGTACTACTGGCCCGACCGCGACAACACACTCCGCGCATTCGCCTACTTCGAGGAGGGCTGGATCGCGCCGCACGAGGACCTAAGGCCTGACCAGGTTGCGCGAGCGTGCCGCACCATCAGCCTCACAGGCCTGAACCGCGTGTCCACGCCCAAGGACCGCCGGACCCGGCAGCGGGCATGGGCGTGGGAGGTCGCCTCGCAGTCGCTGGAACGCCTCTGCGCCTGTGGTTCGGCACACGTCCGGGCGCAGATCATCGAGACGGCTCTGGCCGTCGGCTTCTTCTCCGTCTGGATGACGGTCTTCGTCGATCACCCGGACATGCGGACCGCCTTCGTGGGGGCCTTCCCAGCGGCCCCCGACTGCTTCGACGCCGACGCCAACCCGATCCCTCGCCCGGGTGGAGACCTGTGATGACCTCGGCGACATCCGGCCATCTCATCGTCATCGAGGGCCCCGAGGGCGCGGGGAAGTCCACGCAGGTGCGGCGGTTGGGGGAGGCGCTGAGGGCGCGAGGGCATCAGGTGGTGCTGACGTACGAGCCGGGGGGGACGCCGATGGCGGAGGCGATTCGGCGGATCTTCCTGAGCGGGGAGCATGAGGCGATCACGCCGCTGACGGAGCTGTTCCTGATCTGCGCGTCGAGGGCGCAGCACGTGGCGGAGGTGATCCGGCCCGCGCTGGCGGCGGGGAAGGTGGTGCTGTGTGACCGGTTCAGCCCCTCGACGATTGTGTATCAGGGGTACGCGGGCGGGCTGCCGCTGGAGACGGTGCGGGCCGTGGACGAGGCGGCAAGGGAGGGGTTGGCGCCGGACCTGACCATCGTCCTCGACTTGCCGGCAGAGGTTGGCCTGCGGCGCAATCGCGACGAGGCCGATGCAGACAGGATGGAGGGCAAGGGGCTTGCGTTCCATCAGCGGGTGCGGGAGGGTTACCTGAGGTACGCGGAGGCGGCGCGTGAGGCGTGTGTGGTGGTCTCGGGGGAGGCCAGTGCGGACGACGTGGCACGCGAGGTGCTGGCGGCGGTGCTGCGGTGCGTCTAGCGAACGGCAGCAAGGGACAGTCCCGGACGTCGGGACAGTCCCGAACGGCACGGAGTAGCGGATGTCCTTCGGTGGGATTGCCGGGCATGAGACGGCGAAGCAGGTGCTGACGCGAGCGATCCTCACCGATCGCGTGTCTCACGCGTACCTGTTCGAGGGGCCGGCGCATGTCGGCAAGACGCTGACGGCGGTGGCGTTCGCGAAGGCGCTGATGTGCGCGGAGCCGCCGGAGCCGGCCGAGTCGTGCAATGCGTGCGCGATCTGCCGCGCCGTCGGGCGGGGCAATCACCCGGACTTCCTGCTGCTCTTTCCGACCTCGCGTCTAGAGACCACGGACGAGGAGGGGCAGAAGGCGGTCGCGGAGATCGAGGGCTCGCTGATCCGCCGCGAGGCGATCGGGCAGCTCATCGACCGTGCGTACGGGCGGGCGGTCTCGGCGCGGCGGAAGGTGCTCATCGTGTCCGATGCTCAGGCGATGAATGAGGAGGCGGCCAACCACCTGCTGAAGACGCTGGAGGAGCCGCCCGGGCGGACCACGATCATCCTCACGGCCACCAGCGCCGACAGCCTCCTGCCGACCATCGTCTCCCGCTCGCAGCTCGTGCGCTTCGGACCGGTGCCGCTGGCCGAGACCCAGGCCGCGATGACCCGCGCGTTCCCGGGCCTCGACTCGGCGCTCGTGCGGTCCGTGGCGGCGCTCTCGGGCGGGCGGCCGGGCTGGGCGCGGCGGCTGCTGGAGCACCCCGACACGCTGGCGATTCGCCGCCGATTGCTCGACCGCGTGGCCCGCCTACCTGACCAGCCGCCGCTAGTCTGCATGAGGGCGGCGGAGATTCTGATCGACGATGCCGAGGCGTGGTGGCTGGCCACGAGCGAGGGCCACACGGCGCGCGAGCTGCTGAAGAGGAACCGCGACCGCGTCCTGCGTACGCAGGTCGGCGAGCTGTTGGACCTCCTTGTCACGTGGTTCCGCGACCTGTCGATTGCGGGGGAGGAGGGCGCGGAGGGGCTGCTGATCAACGCGGACCGGATCGCCGAGCTGAAGCGGGCGGCTGGGCGTGCGCCCAATTGCGCGGCGGCGGGAGCGGCGGTGAGTCAGGCCAAGGAGGCGCTGCGCGGCAATGCGAACCTGCGCCTGACGGTTGAGGTGATGCTCATCCGCGTTCGCCGCGCGCTCACCGCGGCCGTGCCGGGGCCTGCATTCCCATGACCTCGCGGGCGCTGATCATCGGGATCGTGGCCGTGCTGCTGCTCGGCATCGGCACGCCCTACAGCGACTTGGTGATGCGCGGCACGTGGGTGGGGCTGACGGCCTTCCCGATCAGCAGCCTGTTCGTGCTGCTCGTGCTCGTGGTGGCGGCCAATGCGGTGCTACGAAGGGTGGGCCGAGCGCTCGCGCCGGGTGAGCTGCTGTTTGTCTACGCGATGGTGCTGGTGGCGGCGGGGATTCCGTCCTTCGGGCTGACCGCGCTCCTGATCCCCTACCTCGCCGGCCCCTTCTACTTCGCCAGCCCCGAGAACCGCTACGAGCAGATTCTACACCCACACATCCCGAGCTGGTTCCACCCGAAGAGCGAGTACGCCATCACCGCGCTCTACGAAGGCCTGCGCGGATCGCAGAGCATCCCCTGGGGCGAGTGGATCACGCCCTTGGCGGCCTGGTCGATCCTGGTACTGGCGGTGTACGCGGTCTTCTTCTGCCTGAGCACGCTGCTGCGCCGGCGCTGGGTGGATGACGAGAAGCTCGTCTTCCCGCTTGTGCAGTTGCCCGTTGAGATGACCCAGGGACAGCCGGGCGACCGCCGCTTGGTCGCGCCGTTCTTCCGCAACCCGGTCATGTGGTCCTTCTTCGCGGTGCCCTTTCTCGTTCACACGGTCAACGGGCTGCACTTCTACTACCCGAGCGTGCCCACCATCAACGTGCACCTCATCTCGCTCGACGGATACCTGCAAGGCCGCCCGTGGAACGCAGCGTCCCCCTTCTGGCTGCGGTTCCTGTTCAGCATCATCGGGCTCGCGTACTTGCTGCCCCAGGACCTGTCGTTCAGCCTGTGGTTCTTCTACTTCCTCTTCCTGGCTCAGCAAGTCATCGTGTCGGCCTTCGGGTACAACCCGGCGTCCGTGCAGGCCTACCCGGTGCGGCAGTTTGTCGCCCACCAGATGATCGCGGGCATCATCATCTACTCGGCCTATCACCTCTGGGCCGGGCGCTCGCGGTTCATCGAGGCCTGGCGGCGGGCGTGGGCACAGGACCCGCGGGTCGATGATTCGCGCGAGCCCCTCTCGTTCCGGGCGGCGCTCATCGGCCTGGCGGTCGGGCTGGTGGTGATCTGCGTGTGGGGCGGGGCGGCCGGGGCGTCGGTGATCGGCACGCTGGTGATCTTCGGGCTGTACTTCCTGGTGCACATCGTGGCGGTGAGGCTGGTCTGTGAGGGCGGAATGCTGTACGTGCAGCACCCCTACCGCCCGCTGAACATGATGCTTGCCGCGGTCGGCACTCGCGCTTTGGGGGCCGGCCGAGTCGCCACGCTGGCCCTCTTTGACCACCTCTTCATGCTCGACAACCGCAGCCCGCTGATGCCGGGGGTCATGCAGAGCTACAAGATGGCGGATGCGGCGGGGCTGAACCGGCGGCAGGTCACGGGGGGCATGGTCATCGCGGTCCTGCTGGCGATGGCGTCCTCGTATGTCTCATACCTGCGCCTGATGTACCGCTACGGCGGCGCGGCGATGAACCCGTGGTTCACGACCTACTACACGAACAACCTCTACTGCAACTGGACCTCGCACCTGATCTCCAACGGACAGGACGCCAATCCACGCGAGTTCCTGACGATGGCCGCCGGCGCCGGGACGATGTGGGGGATCCTCTTCATGCACCGCACGTTCCTCTGGTGGCCCTTCCACCCGATCGGCTATCTGATGGGCGCCTCCTGGCCCATGATCAACTTCTGGTTCCCCATCTTCGTGGGCTGGCTCGTGAAGTCGATCATCCTGCGCTACGGCGGCGCCAAGCTCTACCGCAAGCTCATCCCCGGCTCCCTGGGCCTGGTACTCGCCGAGTTCGTCAGCGCCGGCATCTGGGTACCGATCGATGCGTTGGCAGGCGTGAGGGGACACCAGATCTTCTCGTTCTGAGGACCGGACAGCTGGGGGGCCTGCAGACCCGACCCACGCGTGACGCAGCGCGCAGAATGCGCCTCCCCGCCCGTTCAGTGAGCGGCATCGGGGTTGGCGCTCATACCTACGGAAGGGTGATCACTTGCCCCCTTCACGCCGGTGTGGATATGGTACACTGGCATGATGGAGGTGCCAGCAGGTGTGCGCCGATGACAACCGGTCGGTCTATGAGTCGGGCGAAGTGGTTGCCGAGTACGCGGCAGAGACAGCACTGCTGCCGGCGGAGGAGGCTGTGTTGCGCCGCCTCGCCCCGCACCTTCCGGCGGCGCGGATGCTCGACATCGGGGTCGGCGCCGGACGAACCACACGCCACTTCGCCGGCCTGGTCAGGGAATACGTCGGGATAGACTACGCCGCCGGCATGGTTGCGCACTGCCAGGGGCTGCTCGCGGGCCTCCCGGGCTCGGTCCACTTCATGCAGTGTGATGTGCGCGATCTGAGCTGCTTCAGCTCTGCGCGCTTCGATCTCGTCCTCTTCAGCTTCAACGGGTTGGACATGGTTGACCACGGCGAGAGGCTGCGGGCACTGACGGAGATCCGCCGCGTCTGTGCCCCCAACGGGGCGTTCTGCTTCTCCTCCCACAATACACGGCACATTGCGCAGCTCCCGGGCGCCAGGCTGGAACTCACATGGGGGCCGCGCGCCCTGGTCCCCCAGCTGCGGAGGTGGCTCCGGATCCGACTCGCAAACCCTGGGTACGCCCGTCTGTGTCGTGACTGCGACGCAGTGGAACACGCCCAGGTGGTCGACGGCGCCCACGGGTTCAGGGTACGTTCCTACTACGTGAGACCCGACTACCAGTTAGCCCAGCTCAGTGCCTGCGGCTTCGGGGGTGTCAGGGCGTACTCGACGGCTGGAGAGGAACTCGAGGGGCTCGCCCTCTCCGAGAGCCGAGACCCGTGGCTCTACTACCTCTGCACGCCGCAGTAGGGCCGGAACTCGAGTCGGCCACCGACGGCCCTGAGCAGCGCTCGCCCCCGGCCCCGGCGATGGGCCGTCGCCGGTGAACCCGCGACACCGGGGCCCGAGCACCGGATCCTGCCTCTCTGGCCTCGACCCCTTCGTTACCACAGCCCCACGGTCGCGAGAGCAGTGCTCTGCCCGCCGTCGGCGCTCTTCGCGGTCACGCGGATCAGGTAGAGCCCCGCCGGCGACGCCAGCCCGCTCTCGGCCTTGCCGTCCCAGACGAGCGTCTGCAGACCCGCACCCAGCGGCCTGTCGGCGATGATGGTGCGGATGGGGCGACCCGCGGCGTTGACGACCGTGGCCGTCACGTTCGCCGCGCCGGCCAGGGCCAAGCTGACCTGTGCACCTGTCTGGGTGGGCACGACCGCGAGAGAGGCCACCAGCGCCGCGCCGAGGCCGGTGACGGCGGGCGCCGACTGCCAGTCGGTGGGGGCGCCCTCCGCCGCGCCGGTGGCGTCCGCAAAGGCGAAGCGGTACTCGTAGGTCCCCGGGTGGTTCAGCGGCACCCACGTGCGGTAGAGGGTACCGAGGCGGTAGTCTCCGGAGGGAGCGGCCGCCAGGGCCTTCTGGCGGTACAGCTTCCCGTTGCGCCGGATCTGGACTTGCATCGTCGTGGGCGGATCGCCGTGGCTGTCCGTGTAGAGCACCTGGAACTGGAACACGGTCCCGGCTGCTCCCGCGTCGGGACTCACGCCGTCCGCCTCGAAGCCCGGCCTCCCCGACCAGAGGAGGTGCGGTACGCCCTTCATCAGCGGGCCCTGCGTGTACGCGGCGGGCGCGCCCGTGGCCGCGGCGCCGTGCGCACCGCGGAAGTTGAACCGGTACTTCAGGACCTTGTTGGGGAGTTGTGCGGTGCCCTCGAAGACGGCCCCGGAGGCGACATCGGCTGAGCGCAACGTCATCGGCACGCGCACCTCCGACGCCCACGCCTTGCCCGGGCCCCTGGACTGGACCCAGCAGGCCGCCGCCTGCGGCGAGGCCCCGGTGAGGTCCCGGTAGCGGACGCGGAAGGTGAAGGTCGTCGGCGACGCGCTGCCGGTAGGCGAGCCCTGATCCGGTGAAACGCCGTCGGAGGCGAAGGCGCCCGTGCCGACCCACTCCAGTTCCGGCACGGCGGCCGCCAGGGCGTCGTACACGCTGATGATCCCGTGGCCGTAGGCATTGTCGGGCCCGCCTGGGCCGAGATCCGCCGCCGTGTTCTCCAGCAGCGCATTCAACTCGTTCTTGGTAATGCCCGCGATGCCCGTCTTCGTCGTCACCACCGGGCCGCGCTGCTGAATGATGAGCGCCGCGGCGCCCGCCGTGAGCGGGCACGCGAAACTGGTCCCGTTGGCCGTCCCATAGCCGCCGGTCCGCAGCGGGACATCCACGGCCTTACCGGGTGCGACGACGTTCGGCTTGAGGTAGGGAATCCCGCCCCAGGTCGCCGGGCCGCGTGAGCTGAAACTCGCGATGACGTTGCCGCTGTCCGTCGCCCCGACGCCCAGGACGTCGAGGTAGTCGCCGGGCGAGTTCGCCGACCCCGCGCCCGGACCGGAGTTGCCGATCGAGAAGACCGGGTAGATACTGGCGGCCACCCACGCATCGACGGCGCTCCGGAACCACGGATCGCGACTGCCCCCGCCCCACGAGTTGCTAACTACATCGGGCGCATCGTCGGTGGCTGGGTTGCCGTCCGGGTCGAGGGTCCAGTCGGCGCAGGCCAGGATCTGGCTGTCGGAGCCGCTGCCGCTGCTGTTGAAGCACTTCGCGGCGATGAACGTGGCGTTGGGCGCCACGCCGTAGAAGCTGTCACCCGGCGCGTTACCGCAGACGTCTCCCATCGTACCGGTGCCGTGACCGTGGTCGTCGTACGGGTTAGCCTGGCTGTTGACCGCGTCGAAGAAGCTGTTCGTCCCGCCACGGTAGTTCGCCGCCAGCGCGGCGTGCTGGACGTACACGCCGGTGTCCAGGTTGGCCACCACCACGCCCTCGCCCCGCAGCCCGAATGCGTTCCACGCCTCCTCCGCGCGGATGCTGGTCAAGGCCCAGGGGACGCTGGTCAGCCTCCGCATGGCAGGCCCCGGCGGCCCAACCGGCTGGATGAAGTTCAGGCCATCGAGACAGACGTACGCCACGTCCAGGCGCGCCGCGATCCGGCTGACCGCCCGCTTGGTGGCCGTCAGCGCCACGCCGTTGATGATCGGCAGCGGCAGGGAGCTGCCCGCCTCGCCGGCCGCCTGCAGATCGCCCGCGTCGGCCAGCAGCGACGCCTGCGTCCGCGCCGCGAGTGCTTTCAGGCGCGCCCCGACCTCCTGCGGACGGGAGGCCGCCAGCGTCGCCTCGGTCGGTTCGCTCATCACCACGATGACCTTGATCCGGTCGCCCTCGGCGGCGGCGCGGAGGGCACGCGCGGCATCGCCAGTCAGATAGCCCGCGTAGCTGACGGTTGTGAGCAGAACGGCAATCAAAGGCGCAATCAGACGGACAAGACGCCAACCTGTCATGAGGCGCACCCTTCGTCCTTTGGCGAGATGTCGCTGCGGAACTCAGCCATTCCGCCCAGCGCGGGGGTTCCCCTCTTGGCAAAGGGGCGGAGGAACGACGCGGAGCGTGCGGAACCTCAGACCTGGAGGCCACCTGCCCCGTGCGGCGGGTCCGCCGCGCGAACACCAGACCTTCGGAGGACTCGGAGGAGGCCGCCCCGTGGAGACGCAAGGACCCGAGGAGGCCGCGCAGGACGCAGCCGCCTTCCAGCGGCAGAGGCTTGAAGCGCAGTTCCGGGCCACGCCGGCCAGGGCGCTTCGGCTGCCCTGGTTGGCGGCTCTGGTGGGCGTGCTCGGCGCCGTGAGGATGTACGTTCAGGCGCACGCAGCGGCGCAACCGACCCAGCGCCCGCTGCTCTTCGGGCTGGTCTTCCTCGGCGCGATGCTCTTCAACGGATTCGCCCTGCTGAGCAGGAGTCGGGCCGGCTACGTGATCGTGGCCGTCTTCGCGCTCCTGCCCGCCTTCGGCCTGTTCGCCGCCTCGGTGCATCTCGCCGCGTTGCTGGTCTCCGGGCAGTACGCCGGACAGGCGCCCGTCCTGGTGGCCTGCGCTTTGTCCCTCTGCCAGCTCGCCCTCACCGTCGTCCTCCTCTGGCATCTCGCCACGAGCGAGGTCAGGCGGCATGTGTGGAGCAGAGCGGACCCGGGTGAAGGAACTCCTGTCGCCGGAGCCGAATGACCCTTCTGCGGTGCACTGCTTCACTCCCGAATCCGTGGACGCTTGCGGAGGATGCTGAGCCATGACATCCCGCGCAACGGCCGTACTTGCAGCGCTACTGATTACCGCCGGGTTGCTCCCGATGGTGCCGCTGCCGGCCCTGAGCCAGACGACGACGCCGGGGACGCCGCCCACGCCGCCGCCGACCCCGCCCGGTACGCCGGCGCCCCCGATCACGCCGGGCCCTCCCGGTACGCCCCCCGCGCCGCCGACCACTCCCGGCACCCCGACACCGCAGCCGCCCGGCACGCTGCCGACGCAGCCGGGAGTCCAGCCCCCGACGCCACCGGGGACGCAACCGTCCGCACCACCGGAGGGCGTCACCCCGCCACCCACCGAGGGGGCGCCCGAGCAGCCGCCGGTCGAGCCGCCGATCATCCTGCTGTTCGGCCACGACCTGTTCGCTGCGGCCGAGGAGCAACCGGTCGCGCCGAGCCTTGCGCCGCCGCCTCCGACGTATGTGATGGGCCCGGGCGATCAGGTTGAGCTGCGGGTGTGGGGACGGGGCATCGAGTACGTGAACGTGACCCAGCCGGTCACCAACGACGGCGCGATCTACGGGCCGTCGGTGGGCCGCATCCCTCTGGCCGGCAAGACGATCGCCGAAGCTCAGGCGGGCGTCCTGGCCTCGTACCGGCGCTTCTACCCCGAGTGCGAAGTCGCCCTGACGATCTCGGTGCTGCGCTCGATTGAGGTCATGGTCATCGGAGACGTGGTGCAACCCGGCCGGAAAACGCTTCCCGGCACGGCGACTGTGTTCACGGCGCTATACGCGGCGGGCGGCCCGCTGGAATCGGGCAGCCTCCGGAAGATCGACGTGCGGCGCGGCACCCAACTGGTCACCTCCTTCGACATGTACGCCTACCTGCTGCGCGGCGACACGAGTGGCGACGTCACGCTGCAGGGCGGCGACACGGTCTTCGTCCACGTCATCGGCCCGGTGGTCGCGGTTACGGGCGAGGTGCGACGCCAGGCGCGCTATGAGATCGGCGATGGCGCGACGCTCGCTGAGGCTCTGGACATGGCCGGCGGCATCCGCGGATCGGGGTATGCCCAGCGCGTTCAGGTGAAGCGCTCCGAGCAGAACACGGAGCGTGTGGTCGTCGAGGCCAACCTGGTGGACGAGGCTGAGAAGTGGCGCGGCGTCGAGCTGTGGGACGGGGACGAGATCGTCGTGTTGCCCGTGCTGGAGGAGCTGCGCAACGCCGTGACCGTCGAGGGCGCCGTGCGGCGGCCCGATGCCTATGCCTGGAGCGAGGGGCTGACTGTCTCCAAGGTGATCGAGCAGGCCGAGGGCCTGGCGCCGGAAGCCCTCCGCGACTCGGTGCACATACTGCGCGAATCGCCCCAGGGGATGCGCGACGCCATCAAGGTGAACCTCGGCGAGATTCTCGCGGGCAGCGCGGCCGATGTCCCCGTGCAACCGCGGGACATCGTCCGCGTCTTCGCCATACCCGAAGTGCAGCCGAACGTCGTGTACGCCGAGGGTGCCGTCACGACACCCGGGGAGAAGGAGTTCTACCGGGGCATGACCGCCGCCGACCTCGTGCGCGCGGCGGGCGGCCTGACCAATGACGCCTACGGCGAGGCCGCAACCCTCGTGCGCAAGGACGCGAACTTCCAGGATACGTATGTCGTCGTGCCCATCGGCAAGATCATGTCGGGCATGACGAACCTGGACGTGCCCCTGCAGAACCGTGACAAGCTGGTGGTGTCCCTCAGCGCCGAGAGGACCCGCTTGCGCTTTGTCGAGATCGCGGGCGCGGTGGCCCATCCCGACCGCTACCCCTTCGGCGAGGGCATGAAGCTGAGCGACCTAGTCCGCCTGGCCGGCGGCCTCCTGCCGGAGGCGGATGGCAAGGTGAACATCATCCGGGGACAGACTCCCGGCGCCTCCGAGACGATCGCGGTGGATGGGGCCGGGCTGAAGGCCGGCGAGGCGCTCGCGGACGATCCGGTGCTGCGGGAGGGCGACACGGTCGCGGTGCAGTCGGTCGGCGGGTTCAGCGTGGAGGGGCAGTTCGCCGAGGTGCGCGGATGCGTCGCGCGGCCGGGCGTGTACCCGCTGATCGGCGAGGATGGGCACAAGCTGCGGGTGGCAGAACTGGTGGACCTCGCAGGCGGCCTGTTGCCCGACGCCTACCCCGAGATGGCGGCCGTGTACCACACCGAGCGGTCGTTGCTGGACCGGCGCACACGCGCTGCGACGGTGAAAGGCGCCCTGCAGGAGAGCGAGTCGGTGGTTGCCGACGAGCAGGAGGCGAACCCCGCGACCCTCTACAACCCCGCCAAGGGCGAGCCCATGGTGCCCCGCGAGGCCCGAGAGCGCCTGGCTCAGATGATCAGCGGCGGGAAGGGCGAGGCCTTCATTGTGGTCCCGCCGCGGCCGCTGAGCGATGTCCGCGTCACCACGGGCGTGCCCGTCGATCTGACCCTCGCTGACCGGAAGCGCGGCAACCGGGTCAACCTTGAGCTGCAGAGCGGCGACATCCTTACCGTCTTCCGGAAGCCGGATACCGTGATCGTGGACGGGGCTGTAGCGGCACCGGGTCCGCAGCCCTTCGTGGCGGGCGCGACGATCCGGCAGTACCTCTACGAGGCCGGCCAGCCGACGCGCGATGCCGATGTGCGCTTTGCGGTGGTTATCCACTACAACGGCCAGGCCCGACGGATGCAGCCGAGCGATCGCGTCCAGCCGGGCGACTGGATACTCGTCCCCACCAAGTACACCGTGCACAAGGTTAGCGGCGCGGCCGGTACTCCGCTCTCGGAGCAGCTCACCAACATACTCAGCACCCTCGTCATCTTGCGCAAGCTATGAGCGAACCGGCTCCCCCCGTTTGCCCCTCCGACGCCGGCGGCTCCGCATCCCGCCTCGGGAAGATCGCCCGGGGCGGGGTGCTGATGCTCGGTGGCTCCGGCCTCGAGGCCGTCTGCGGGTTCGCGCTGGCGATCGTCGCCGGGCGCCTGCTGGGCAAACACGACTTCGGCCTGTTCAACCTGAGCTGGCAGGTGGTGACGCTCTTAGTCATCCTCTCCGAACTTGGCCTGCCACTGGCGATGCTCCGGTACGTCGCCGTCTACGACGGCGAGGGGGACGCCGAGGGCGCCAAGGGAGCGGCCTACGGCGGCACGGTCTTCGCGGGAGGGCTTGCCGCGGTCCTCGGCCTCGTGCTGATTGTCGCTGCGGACTGGATCGCGGCGCATGTGTTCCACAAGCCGGACCTGGCGCCCATCCTCCCGATCATGGCCGTTCAACTCCCTCTCGTCGCGGTGCTGACCACGCTGATGCGCGTGACTCAGGCCCGCGGCACGATGCGTCAGCGAGTCCTCGTGGAGAAGGTGGTGCTGCCGACCTGCCGGCTCCTGTTGATCGGCGGCTTCCTCGCTGCGGGGCTGGGACTGACCGGGGCGGCGTGGGGAACGACTCTGGCGTGCGCGGTGTCGCTCGCAGTGGCCGTCTATCTGGCGGCGGGGGTGATCCGGCGTGCCTGGGGTCGGGCGCGGCCTCGCTGGGGGGAGCTGAAGCCCGTCCTGCTCTATGCGATCCCACTCGTGCTGTCCGCCCTGGCCCTCTTCGGACGCCGTCGCGGGATCATGCTGGCTCTGGGGGTCAGCGGCACGGCCGGGGATGTTGGGCTGTACGCGGCCGCCGAGCGCGCCGCCCTCGCCGGCGCGATGGGGCTGAACGCCATCGGTACGATCTTCTCGCCGATTGCGGCAGACCTCTACAACCGCAAGCGCCACGACGAGCTGCACGCGATCCTGAAGACCTCCGCCGCGTGGATCGCGATGGTGGTACTGCCGGGGACAGCGTTCCTGGCGGTCTTCGCGCCCGAAGTCATGTCCGCCTTCGGCAAGGGATTCCCCGAAGGCCATGTTGCGCTGGCCATTCTGGCCGTTGCCCAGATGATCAACTGCGCCCTCGGGTCGGTGGACTTCCTGTTCGTGATGGCCGGCAAGCAGTGGCTCGCGATCATCGATCTCACCTTCTTCGCGCTCGCCTCAATGGGCCTCACGTTCCACCTCGCCCCGAGAATGGGTGTGACGGGTGCGGCTCTCGCTGGCGCCATCGGGTTCCTTGGGCCCCGTATGATGCGCGCGACGCAGGTTGCGGTGCTCCTGCGCATGAACCCCTTCGGGGTGGGCCAGCTACGCGTCGCCGGCTGTGTGATCCCCCCGGCCCTGCTTGCCCTCATCTGGCGGCATCACCTGGCGGCGGTTCTCCCGGCCCACGCGCTGTGGTGGCTCATCATGCCGACGTACTTCGCCCTCTACGCGGTGCTGCTGCGGCTGGTGGCCAGAGAGCAACTGAGCGGGCTGGTGAGGGTCCTGCGGCAGCGTAGAGGTCGAGCGGCAGCGACGGCGGAGGAGCAGATGGCGGAGGAGGAACTCCCGTCCACACCGACGGCGCCATCGGCAGAGGACGGCGGGCTGGACTGAGCTCGTTGGCCCAACGCGCCCTCAGGACTGCTCGAGGGGCCGGGGACACGACCCTGGCGCGGGACGACCCGGTTGGGTCATGGCCGCGCCTCTCGCTGCTTCGTGAAGCGCGCTACCACGATGAGGCCCGCCTGAGGGCCCGAAGCCGCCAGCCGGGCTTCTGCTCGCTCCACTCTCAGAGCCCAGAAGTAGTCGCGGGGTATGGAGAGGAGCTGCGGCAGTCGGCCCCGCTCGGCGCGCGACCCTGTCGTCAGGCGGGCGGCCAGTGCCGCAACCGCCATCGGCGAGCACAACGCAGGCCGGGCCCAGACATCCGCGGCCCCCAGTTCCCGTGCGACACGCACCAGATCGTCGGAACTCCATGTGTGCCGAACGCGGTGTAGCTCGCGTTGTCGGTCGCGCAGCTCCTCACCCAGGAGGGACGCCGGCAGGGAACTCACGCTGAACACAAACGAGCCGCCGGGCCGCAGCACACGCAGACACTCCCCTATCGCCGCCTCGGCGTCGGGGATGTGCTCGAGCACGCAGACGCTGAGTATGTGATCGAAGCACGCGTCCGCGAACGGCAAGTGCTGGCCGTCCGCGACCACGGGACGGATTCCGCGCTCCTTCAGCACACTGTGGTTCCTCAGGAACGCCGGACTCGCGAGGTCGGAGGCAGTGACCTCGGCGCCGAGCGAACGCACGTACTGGGCAGCCCATCCGGACCCCGAGCCGACCTCCAGCACCGAGTCACCGGGGCTCACGCGCAACAGGCCCCTCAGCATCTTCCACTCACAGCGACGAACGAAGCTCACTCGCCACCAATTGCGCGTCTTCCAGTCCAGCAGTCGCCGCATCAGGCCGCCAGAGGGCATGGTCCGCTCCCCTGTCCCGTGGGATCGCTGAGACGAAGGTCCGGGGTCTCGCCTGAACCCGATGCGGCCCAGGCCGGTCAGACTCTCATCCGAGGATCAATGGGCGTGCGCTCGCCGCCGAACTCGAACAGGGCCCCATCCTCCGACGAGCTGATGAAGGCGGCGGCCGTGTCGTGCTCGGGGAGCGGCTCACCGGGCGTCAGGGCGCCCGTCAGCTTCAGCTCGGAGATGCGCAGCCGCCGCCGAGCGTCGTCGGCATACGGCCCGGAGGGCTCGCGCTTCAGGTACCCGCGCAAGAGGGACGCCACCTCCTCCGGATTGCCCGTCCGTTCCAGAAGCACGGCCAGGTTGTAGCGCGGCAGAGCATACGTCCGGTCGGCCGCGATGGCGGCGCGGTAGGCCTCCACGGCCTCCGGGGCACGCCCCAACACCGCCAGACAACTGGCCCTGCCCTGGAGGGCCAGCGCGTGTTTGGGGGAGAGCGCCACGCACCGCTCGTAATGCCGCAGGGCCTCCTCGATCCTCCCTGTCTCCTGCAGGGCCTTACCGCAGCCGAAGAAGCTGGGGGAGTACTCCGGGTCCAGGCGCTCGGCCTGGATGTAGCTCTCGATGGCCTCGCGCGTCAGGCCCCGCTTCCGGAAGGCGCGCGCCCGGCAGTAGAACGTGTACGCGCGCAGCACGTCATCGGCGGACTCGTCCGCCAGCGCGGCCTGGAAGGCGTGGCTCGCCTCCTCGTAACGCTCCATGTGGAAGGCGGCCTCGCCGAACAGGTGCTGCACGTGAGGGTCTCGGGGCTCCAGGATGGCCGCCGTGCGAAGCTCGGCATGGGCTGCCTCAAGGTTCCCTGTCGCGAGGTAGGCTACGGCGCGGCCGACGCGCGGGAGCGCCGTCTCCGGCGAGGCCTTCACCGCGGCGTCGAACAGCCGCCCGGCCTCGCCCGCGTTCCCGAGCGCCAGTCGGAGGACGGCCCGCACCGCCAGAGCGTAGGCGCGCTGGGTGGGCAGCGTCTTGGGGTCATCGTCCAGCGGCACCGCCATCGGGTGCTGGGGGCGACTGGGGACATGCATCAACAGCAGCCGGGGCGCGGGCTCCAGCCGGTCGATCCGCAGCGCGGCGTGGGCCGCCGTCGCCGCGTCCTCATGCCGTCCCTCACAGGCCAGGACCGCCGCCATCAGCCGCCGGGCCTCCGCGTCCCGCGGTGTCGCCAGGATCAGCGGGCGCAGTTCCCGCGCCGCCTCGGCCAGCTGCTCGTCCGCGCACAGCGCCCGCACCAGCTCCATTCGGAGACGCTCGTCGCCCGCCGTCTGGATCAGCCCGTCGCGCAGGGCCGCCATCTCGTCCTCACGCCGGCCCTGGCTGCGCAGGAACCGGGCCAGCTCCTGCCACAGCGTGACCGCGCCCGGGTTCGCCTTCACCCCCCGGCACAGGACCTCCTCGGCGCGGCCCAGGTCGCCCGTCTCCCTCAACAGCCGCGATAGCTCCATCGGTAGCGACGTTGACCGAGGGTTGACCTCGATCGCGCGCTCGTAGACCTCGCTCGCCCGCGCGTCCTTCAGCACGCCCAGCGTCTTCGCCAGCCCCTTGAGGGCGGCCGGGCTCTCTGGGTCCAGAGCGCGGGCCGCTTCCCATTCCATCAGCGCCTCGGGGGCCTTGCCCAGCGCCAGGAACGCCCGCGCCAGGCCCTGACGCGCCACCGGCTCCTTCGGCCGCAGCCTCGCCGCCCGCGAGTACGCCCGCCGCGCGCCGCGGTAGTCCTTCCGCGAGGCCGCCAACGTGCCCAGGTTCAGCCAGGCCCGCCACAGTCGGGGATTGGCCCGCACCGCCGCCGCGTAGCTGGCCTCCGCCAGCTCGGGGTTCTTCTGCCGATGGTAAAGGACGCCCAGCCCCAGCTGAGCCTCCGCGAGGTCCGGGGCCAGCGCCAGCGCCTGCCGGTACTCATGGATGGCGTCCGCATCGTGCCGACCCGTCCGCGACAGCTCCCGGGCGTACTCGTAGTGCGCCCGCGGGTCGGCCGGCACCTCGGCCACGATCGCCCTCAGGATCGTCAGTCGGTCCTCACGATGCCCCGTCCGAGCCAGCTCCTCCCGCAGCTCCCGCAGACGTTCGTGTGCCCGGCTGTCACCCATTCGGGGACCCCTCTCGAAGTCGGCCTGGTTGCCCGCCGGTCGAATCCTACCCGTCGCGAACGTCCCGCAAACCTACCGGCGGCCCGTCACCGGGTCTTGCGGAAGATCAGGCAGTAGTGGTGGTGGTAGTTCGGCACGAACACGCTCGGGTAGCCCCAGATCCCCAGCTGCTTGGAGTTCTGGCACCAGATGCGCTCGCCCTGGAACTGCAGCACCTTCCCCAGCTCCCGCTGGATGTCCCACGCGAGGGTGATCACGTCCCCGTTCGGCGCCCGCAGATTCTGCGCGACAACCACCATGTAGCGCCCCTCGCGCAAGAGCCCGCCCGCCTCCGCCAGCACGCCGCACAAGGCCGCGACGAACTCCTCGTAGGACGCGACGTTCCCCAGATCGCTCGGGTCATCCGAGTACGCCGTGTCGAGGCCCTTCCTCGCCCGCTTCTTCTGAGTCGATTCCACCCCACCACGGCTGTGGTGCAGCATGTCCCAATACGGCGGCGAGGTCATCACGAACTCAAACCGCGGCCGCCCATCCTCACCCATCGGCACCCCCCGCGCCGCGCCCTCACTCCAGAAGTCCATGTCACCCACGCGCCGCGCATCGCCCTGCAGGACAAGGGCCGCCTCTTCTGAGGTACGTTTCCGAGCGATGGTCGCATACCGCTCCGAAAGCTCTATGCCAACCGCGTTCCGCCCCGTCTCCAGAGCCGCCACCAGCGTCGCACCGCTGCCCGCGAAGGGGTCGAGCACCCACTCGCCCTCCTTCGTGAAGAAGAGCAGGAACTCCCGCACCAGCTCCTCGGGGTACCGCGCCGGGTGCAGCTCCGTCGCCCGGTTCCGGTGGTAGCGCCGCGAATCCACGATCAGCCACGACCTGCCCGGCTCGATCGGCTCGCGCTCCGGATCGGCGTCGCAGCCCAGCTCGAACCAGGTCTTCGTGAACCTGATCCACTCGGTGCCGGTCAGGTCGTTCAACTGGTTGCTCGGGCGCTTCCGGGGCTGCTTCTCGCCGGCCATCAGCCGTCTCGCCTCCTGCCCTTGCGTTTCGTTCGAGGAAGGGTTCGGACCTGCGTCGGCGAACTGCTCTCCGTACTCGATTCCCCTGCCCAATCAGGAGGTCCGTCCCGTGAGCGAAGTGCTGAACCTCGCCCTCGTTGGCTGCGGGGGCATGATGGGTGCGCATCGGCGTGGGCTGCAGTTGCTGTGGGAAGCCGGCTACCGCGAGTTCCGCGTCGTCGGCTGCTGCGACATCGACGAAGGCAAGGCGGCGGCGATGGCGGACGGGATCGCCGAGTTCCAGGGCGACCGGCCGCGCGTGTACGCCGACCTGGAGGCGATGCTTGCGGCCGATTCGGAGATCCAGGCGGTCGATCTCTCGCTCGTGCATCGGGATCACCACCGGCTCGCGGTCCCGGCGTTGCAGGCCGGGAAGCACGTCATCATCGAGAAGCCCCTCGCGATCACGATGCGCGCGGGGAAGCTGATCCTCGACGCGGCACAGGAGGCCGATAAGGTGCTGGCGGTCGCCGAGAACTACCGGCGCTCGCCGGAGATGCGGGCCATCAAGTGGGCGGTGAGCCAAGGCCGCGTCGGCGAGGTGCGGATGATCTTCTGGATCGACATCGGCGAGCGGCTCTGGTACTGGACCTGGCGCGAGCACAAGGACCAGGCCGGCGGCGGCTGGCCGCTGGACGGCGGCGTGCATTTCGCGGACCTGTTCCGGTATCACGTCGGCCCGGTGCGCGAGGTCTCGGCGCTCGTGCGGGGCTACTACCCCTTCCGGCACGGGACCCACGACAACCCGACTGGCGAGGCCATCCCCGTGGACGTGGAAGACACGACCCTGGCGACGATGGCCTTCGACGGCGATGTGACCGGCACGTGGATTTCGACCAGTGCGGCACCGATGCAGGGCTTCAACCGGCGGGCCATCTACGGCAGTGAGGGCTGCCTCGACTTCGGCGGCGGGCTGAAGACGCGCGAGGAAGAGGTCTCCCTCGCCGACCTCACCGGGGAGTACACGGAGCAGCTCGACGACGCCGAGCGGGAGCGCCTCTTCCCGCACGGCGTTACGGACACGGTGGGCCAGGAGCTCTGCGAGTTCATCCGCGCGTGCCTGCACGGGACATCGGTGGAGACCGATGGCCTGGAGGGCTACAAGGCCTCGGCGATCTGCTTCGCGCTGTATGAGTCGCAAGCTCTCGGTCGGCCGGTCTCAACCGAGGAGATCGAGAACCTCGAAGTCGAGGTCTACCAGCGGGAGATCAACGAGGGACTCGGCCTGGCCTGACCTGCAGGACGCAGGCCCGAGGGGAGACGGACATTGACCGGGGCTACGATCGTGCTGATGGTCGTCGGCATCCTCGTCGTCGTGTTCCTGTGGCTGGCGTTCCTGATGGCGCTGATCTATGGCATCTTCCGCCGGACCAGCGGCTGGCAGGCCCTCGCCGAGCGCCATCCGGCGCCCGACGGCTTGCCGGGCACGCTCTATCACCGCCAGACCGTGAAGGTCGGGGCCGTGCGCTGGCGCTGGGCCATGACCGTCGGGATCAGCGACTACGGGCTCTATCTCGCGCCCTCGCCGCCCCTCGGTCCGTTCCGCGGGCTGCTTCGGCACCCGCCCATTCTCATTCCCTGGTCGGAGATTCGCGTCGTCGGGCCGGGGCACATCTACCTGCTGTGGGAGTGCACGGAGCTGGCCGTCGGCGAGCCGAAGATCGCGTCTATCACCGTGCCCAACGGCCTGCTGGCCCTGCTGGCCCCTCATCTGCCGAAGTAGGGACACCATACCCATTTCGCTGACGTCGGGCGGAATACCGAGTCTCGGATAGATACGGGAGCAGTGGGGCGGGCATTCTTGCCCGCCAGAGGCTGTGGCGGGCAAGGATGATTGCGTTGAAGAAGGGCTCTGTAGAGGAAGGACGCCCCTCCTACGCGGCCTACGTATCTCGTAGGTCGGGATGCCAATCCCGACCCTGCCTTTTTCAACACAATCGAATGCCCGCCCCACTGCTCCCGTGTTTCCGCGAAGCGCAGTAGGCATGGTGTCCCTCTATTCCGGGAAGGAGCGCCCCGTGGCAGACCCACTCGGCATCGCGATGCTCGGCACCACCCACGCCCACGCGGCGGGGAAGATGCAGGTCCTGAAGGCCTCGCCGGACTGGCAGGTCGTCGGTGCCTGCGAGCCGGACGAGGCGGCTCTCGCGAAGCAGCGCACGACGGACGCCTTCCACGACGTGACCTGGATGACCCAGGACGAACTCCTTGCACGTCCGGATGTCGTGGCCGTCGCAGTCGAGGGCGACGTCGCGGAGAACCTGGCCTTGGGCGAAGCCGTCATTGCCGCCAGGAAGCACCTGCACCTCGACAAGCCGGCGGGCGTGGACGTAGCCGGCCCGGCGAGGCTGTTCGCGGACGCCCAGCGCGCCGGCGTGATCGTGCAGATGGGCTACATGTTCCGCTACAACCCCGCGTTCCGCTTCATCCGCGAGGCGCTGGCGAAGGGCTGGCTGGGTGACCTCTTCTTCGTGCGCGGTCGGATGAGCACGAGCCTCTCGGCGGACCGCCGCCTGCCGCTCGCCCGCTTCCCGGGCGGGATGATGTTCGAACTGGGCTGCCACCTACTCGACCAGGTCGTGCTCTTGCTCGGCGCACCGAAGGAGGTCCAGGGCTTCCTGCGCCATGATGCGCCCATCGAAGACGACCTCGCAGACAACACGGTCGCCTGGTTCATGTACGACCATGCCGCCGCCATCGTCGAGACCGCCGCGATGGAGACCGATCCCTTCCCCGTCCGTCGCTTCGAGGTCTACGGCACCGAGGGCAGCTGTGTCATCGAGCCCCTCGAGCCTCCCGCCCTCAAGGTCTCCTTCAGGCAGCCCCCCGAAGGCCACCCGAAAGGCTGGCACACGGTCCCCCTCCCCGAGTACCACCGCTACGTGGATGACTTCGCCGAACTCGCCGCCTGCCTCCGCTACGGCAGACCCCTGCCCTACACGCCCGAACACGACCTCACGGTGCAGATGGCGCTGATCGCGGCGTGCGGGGGGAGCGGAAACGGACGAACAACCTGAACATCTTGACCAGGTAGCCTCTACGGCGTCTGGCCAGATGGTCATCTTGTTCAGGTTGTTCAGCGTCCAGCGCTCGCTCGCCCCTCCCCCTTGCCTCCTGACTGTGCTATACTCGGCCCATGGAACCTGCGTGGGTGAACCGGCTGTACTTCGGCAACAACCTAGACATCCTCCGCCGGTACATCGCGGACGAGAGCGTCGACCTCGTCTACCTCGATCCCCCGTTCAACTCCAACGCCAGCTACAACGTCCTCTTTCGGGAGCGGAATGGCACGGACTCCGCGGCGCAGATCAAGGCCTTCGATGACTTCTGGCACTGGGACCGCGAGGCCGCCGCCACGTACGACGAACTCACCACAGGGGTTCGCGGCAAAGTCGGTGACCTGATCGAGGCGTTCTACCGCTTCCTTGGCCCCAACGACATGATGGCTTACCTGACTATGATGGCCATCCGCCTGCTGGAGCTGAGGCGCAAGCTCAAGCCCACGGGCAGCCTCTACCTGCACTGTGACTCGACCGCAAGCCACTACCTGAAGCTGGTCATGGATGCCGTCTTCGGCGCGGACTGCTTCCGCAACGAGATCATCTGGAAGCGCACGAGCGGGCACAGCGATGCCGGACGCTGCGGCAAGGTGCACGACACGCTGCTCTTCTACTCGAGGGGCGACGGGGCCACCTGGAACCAGACCTACCACGCCTACGATGAGGCCTACGTTGAGTCCTACTACAGGTACACGGACGAAGACGGACGCCGGTTCAAGTCCGGGGACCTGTCGGCCTACGGCCTGCAGGGAGGCGGCTACGAGTACGAGTGGCAGGGGCACACGAAGCTGTGGCGATGCCCCAGGGAGACGATGCAGCGCCTGCACGACGACGGGCGGATCTTCTACACGCGGAACGGGGTGGCGCGGCTCAAGCAGTACCTCGATGAGGTCTCGGGCATGCCCCTCCAGGACGTCTGGGATGACATCCAGCCCCTCCGGTCGTGGCACAAGGAGCGCCTCGGGTACCCGACCCAGAAGCCGGAGGCCCTCCTGGAGCGCATCATCCAGGCGAGCAGCAACGAAGGGGACCTCGTACTCGACCCGTTCTGCGGCTGCGGGACGACAGTCGCCGTTGCGGAGAGGCTGCACCGCCGATGGATCGGGATCGACATCACCCACCTCGCGATCTCCCTCATGAGGAGCCGCCTACGCGACACGTTCGCCAACGACATCAGCGACTACCGCGTGATGGGCGAGCCCGAGGACCTGGAGAGCGCTCGCGCCCTGGCCGAGGAGAACCGCCACCAGTTCGAGTACTGGGCCCTGAGCCTGGTGAAGGCGCGGCCCGAGGGCGAACCGCGGCGAGGCGCGGACCGGGGGATTGACGGCAACCTGTACTTCCACGACGACGATTCGGGGAAGGCCAAGCGCTGCGTGATCCAGGTGAAGAGCGGGAAGGTGCAGGCCGCCATCGTGCACGCCCTCAAGGGTGTCCTTGAGCGGGAGAAGGCCGAGGTCGCCGCGCTGATCACGCTGGAGGAGCCTACCGAGCCGATGCGCAAGGAGGCGCTGGAGGCGGGCTTCTACAAAGCCCACGCGCTCGTGGAACCGGTGCCCCGCGTCCAGATCCTGACCATCGCCGACCTGCTCGGCAACAAGAAGCTGGAGTTGCCGGCGGCTCACGGCAACGCGACCTTCAGGCGCGCCCCGCGTCGTCACAAGGCCCGACGCACCGCAACCACCGACGACTGACAGTCGAGTTCGGGCTCGTCACCGCCCACGCGACGCGCGATGTCGAGCGGTACTGGAGGAAGCCATGAAGGTGACGTACGACCCTGAGGTCGATGTGCTAAACATCATCTTCGCCGAGGGCCCGATCGACCAGAGCGACGAGGAGAGCCCGGGCATCATCGTGGACTATGACCGCCAGGGCGGAATGGTCGCGATCGAGATTCTGCAGGCCTCCAAGCGGTTGCCCATTCCCACTGCAGTCGAGTACTCCGTCGCCTCCGCGTGAGGGAGACCCCTCACCCCTCCACCAGCACCTTGATCGCGCCCTGCCGCTTGTCGTCCGCCGCAAGGAAGGCCTGCTGAACCTGATCCAGCGGATGGCGTGCGGAGACAAGCGAGGCGACGTCTACCGTGCCGTCGGAGATGAGCTGCGCGGCGATCTCGAAGTCCTGCTTCGTGCCCACCTGGCCGTAGCAGGGCGAGCCGAGCACGCGCAGCTCGTTGAAGATGATCGGCTGCAGGTTCAGCTCGGTCGGGTCGGTGATCCCGCCGACGAGGACGACGGTGCCGAGCTTGCGGACCACCTGCAAGGCCTGCTGAATGACGCCGCCGACGGTGCCGACGGTCTCGATCACGATGTCCGGCCCTTCGGGGCAGATCGCCCTGACCTCCTCCACCAGTCCCTCGCCGGGCTGCAGCACGACGTCCGCGCCGAGGCGCCTCGCCGCCTGCTGCTGATGCGGGTACTTGGCAGTGACGATGATGCTGCCGGCGCCCATCGCGCGGGCGGCAGCGACGCCCATCAGGCCGATCGTCCCGGCTCCCAGGACGAGGACGGTGTCGTCCCCGTTCACCTCCGCGATCCGCACGGCGTGCAGGCCCACCGACAGCGGCTCGCCGAACGCCCCCAGAGCCGGGTCCGTGCCGTCGCCCAGCCGGTGGCAGCAGTATGCCGGGACGACCATGTGCTCGGCGAAGCCGCCGTGGACGCCCACGGACAGGAACTGCCCGCTGCTGCATAGCAGGTATCTTCCGGTCAGGCAGTAGCGGCACTCCCCGCAGCGGAGGATGGGCTCCACCGCCACCTTGTCCCCCGGCTGCACGCGCGCTACCTCCGAGCCCACTTGCTCCACCACAGCGCCCACTTCGTGCCCGATCACAACCTCCGGGCGCGGCCAGCGCCCGTGGAACTGGTGCAGATCGCTGCCGCACACGCCGCACGCCGCTACCCTCAGGAGCACGTCGCTCGAGCCCATCGGCAGCAGCTCAAACTCCCGTAGCTCAAGCCTCTCCGGGCCCGCGAAGAAGGCCCCGCGACACGTAGCCATTGCGCCCTCCCATCCGGTGCCCCTGCATCCGTTCGTTTACACACCTTTTGCACGGTCGCCGATGGACCGTGTGGTAAACACCGCTGCACAAGCACGCAACACACGGTTTCTCCGGCACCCGAAGCCAACCTTCAAGCGCTATCGACGAGCCTTCGCCCGCACCTTGCCGCCGAAACTGGGAGGTCTCAGAATGGCCAAGCGAGTGCTCCTCATCGAAGACGACCAGGATACCCTCGAACTGCTGGCGGCGACGCTGAAGAGAGAGGGCTTCGAGTGCGCCACGGCGGGCACCGGGCACGAGGGCCTGGCCCGGGAGCGGACCCAGACCCCGCACCTCGTGATACTCGACCTGATGCTCCCCGACACCGACGGTTTCGATGTCTGCCGGCAGATTCGCACCCACAGCACCGTGCCGATCGTCATGGTGACTGGGCGGGACGACTTGATCGACCGCGTCGTGGGGTTTGAGGTCGGCGCCGATGACTACCTCGTCAAACCGTTCGGCACCCAGGAGTTCATCGCCCGGGTCAACGCGCTGTTGCGGCGCGCCGAGGAGTACGCCCACCCCCGGCGAGAGGTCCACGTGCTCGACTTCGGGGAGGTCCGCGTCGATCAGGACCGCCACGAGGTCGTCGTACGGGGCGAGTCGACGCACTTCACGCGGAAGGAGTTCGAGCTGCTGGTCTGCCTCGCCGAGAATGAGGGCCGCGTGATGCGCTCGTCCGACCTGCTCAAGCGCGTGTGGGACTACGATGACAACATCCGCAGCCGCACGTTGGACGTGCACATCGGCCGCGTGCGCTCCAAGATCGAGCGCCAGCCCAGTGAGCCGTCGATCATCGTCACCGTCCCCTGCATCGGCTACAAGTTCGTGAGCCCCCTCAGCGCGGCGTGAGGCGTGGGCTACTGCCGCGTCCGAACCGACGGCCGGGTCCGCCCGGCCGTCGCGCGGTTCTACCAGTCCCTGAGGACAATACGGTTGACGTGCCATCTCCGACGTGCTATGCTAGGGCCAATCAGTGCGAAGGGAGACGAACCTGCGGCCCAAGAGAGGAGGACGCGCTTTTGGAGAGGGTAGCTCTCTTCCTTGACCATGCGAACCTCCAGGGAGCGTTTAGGGACCTCGGTGTCGAGGTCGACTACGCTGGTCTCCGGGACTACCTGAGCGATGGCAGGTTTCTCGTGGACGCCTTCATCTACGTCCCCGTGCGCCCGGACGATCCCCAGTTGGCCCGCCCCTTCACGGAGTCGCTCCAGTCCAAGGGCTTCTTCGTGCGGGCAAAAACCGGGAAACCGGCCGGCGAGTCGTGGAAGTGCAATGTCGACATCGAGATGGCCATTGACGTCTTGCGCTATGTCCATGAGGCCAGAGTTGACATCGTCGTGATCGGGTCTGGGGACGGAGACTTGGTTCCCCTAGTCAAGGAGGTACGTTGGAGAGGCGTCCGATGCGAGGTTGCCTCTACGCCGCGGGTGGTAGCTCGCGAGCTCTCGCTCAGCGCTAGCGGTTTCGTGGACCTTCAGGTTGTCGTGGAGGGAGGCTTCAGTGAGATGAACCCCTCGATAGTGCGCCAACCTGACGGGCCACCAAGCCAGGACTGACCTGTCGTTCACTAAAGGAGGAGCCTGTCATGCCAAGGGCCATCATTAACGGTCGCGCTGTCGATCTACCGGACGTCGCCACCTCCGAAGAGATAGCGGGAGCGGGGAGCATGCGCCAAGGGCGCCGGGTCATCCATCGCACACGCGAAGGCAACTACCCGGTCGGTCCAGGCCAGTCAGTGGACGTCAAGGACGGCGATCGTTTCATTGACGCCCCCCAGAGAGTGAAGGGCGGTTGCTGACCCGGGACGCACCGAGCACGGCCGGCGACCAGCCAAGCCCCTCAGAGTCGTACTCCAGCGGCCCTGCCTCCGCTGGTTCGGCTTGCTGCGCGGGTGGCTTTGCTCGCGTCCCCCAGTTGCGGCCCGTTCCATTGTCGGACCCGGCCTGTGGCGTGGGCGCCGTGGCTTGGCGCGCCCGTGCAGGCTGTCACTGCCTGCCAGGAGGCCATTCAGTGGAGAGCCGACGCAACCGCTACATCCGCAGCCAGGTGTATGACATCGCACCGCGGTGGAGCACGGACGGCGTCGGCATTCAGTTCGACGAGCAGAACTGCGATTGGCTGATGATACCGCGATATCCCTTGCCCGAGCGCTGGGCTCAGAGGTACTCCCCGCTCCTGATCATCTTCCCCTCGCAGTACCCCGATGTACCACCTACCGGCTTCTACCTTAAGGCCAAGCTGTTCAGCAAGACGGGGCGCGACCCACACTTCTTCGACAGGACCTACCACGACGCTCCAGACCTCACGGCGCAGGGATGGTGGTGGTACTGCGTACTCGCCCGAACCGACGTGGTCGGCGGATGGAAGCCCTCCGACGACCCTCTCGGATCGGACAACCTCTGGACCTTCCTGAACATGGTCCGCGAAGCGCTGACGACCGACGACGACTGAGCGCCCCGAAGTCCGTGCGTCGCCGATCCGGCGCGGCATCGACCACCTTAGGGGACTGATCCCATGGCGCGAAGGCACCGCAGCCGGAGTTCGCGACATCGTTCTAGCTCGCCACCTGAGCGGACGAAGGACCCGAGAGGGGCCCATCGTCGCACAAGCCCCCGGAGACCGCGTGACCTCCCCCCGCACACCACGTACGCCCGTGAGTTCGATCTGGTCCTCCCCCACGGGATGTACGGAGAGATATACGAGTTCCTGTTCCGCGATCCGTCCAGGGAGTATCTGGGCGTCATCCTGGCAGGCGCAGCCGACTGCGGTGCGAGCGCGAAGTTGCTTGGCAGGACGTTCGTTCGTGCGCGGCCCGAGGACTGCGAGGCTCAGAGCCACGGCCTTGTGCGTGCGAGGCGTAGCTTCTCGTCGTGGCTGATGGGTTTGTGTGCGGACGAGGGCCTGTCCCAGATCGACGTGCACTCTCACCCCTTTGGCGCGTCGCCGCACGTGTCATTCTCGTACACGGACGACCAGCATGAGGCCGAGATGGCGGGATACGTCTACCACCACCTCCCTGGCAGCTGGTATGGCAGCCTCGTCCTCAACGAAGGGTACTACGATGGCCGCGTCTGGCTGGGGTCCCCCCACGGCGTCGCTCTGGGCCCCAAGCGTCTCAGATCGCTCAGTCTGGCCGGCTTCCCCTTCGTACGTGAGTCCCCGGCATCCGGCGGACCTACCGGGTTACCACGCGGGGAGCCCAAGGGTTTCCTGCACCGCCAGGTCATGGCGTTCGGGAGGGAGGGGCAAGCCCGCATTGGTGAATGCCGGGTCGGGGTGATCGGTGCCGGAGGCACTGGATCGCTGCTCATCGAGGGACTGGCGCGCCTGGGCGTCGAGGACTTCGTCATCATGGACCCTGACGTCTCCGAACTCACCAACCTGAACCGAGTCGCTGGCATGACCTACCATGACGCCGTCACTGGCGCCCCCAAGGTGGCCGTGAGCCAGCGCCTGGTCACCTCTATCAACCCCGAGGCTCGTGTGACCCCGGTCGAAGTCAGCCTCTTCACGGAGGACGCCATCACCTCCCTGAAGGGTGTCGACGTCCTCTTCGTCGCAACTGACGACCACGCTACCCGAATGGTCGCCCAGGCCCTCGCGACCCAGTACCTCATGCCACTGATTTCGGTTGGTGTGGCCATCACCTGCGACCCGGGTGGCGAACTGACGGACGTCTCGGGTGAGGTCGTTGTCGCGTTGCCCGGCGAGGCTGGCTTCTGCCTAAGCTGCCTGGATCGGTACAGCCCAACTCGGGCAGGCCTCGAGTTGTCCTCGGATCCCGATCGCCGCCGCGCCGCTCAGCGCGGCTACATAGAGACAGAAGCAATGCCCTCCCCGGCTGTACGTCACCTCAACGGCGTGGTGGCCGACCTTGCCCTCGTCGAGTTCCACAACCTCCTGTCGCCATTCAAGACCCCGGCATTGTGGGTGGAGTACGACCAGCTCAGGTGCGAGGTCAGAGCCCGCCCCGCAGCCCGAAGGGGTGACTGTGCCGTCTGCAGCCCCGCAGCTCGGCTAGGTCTGGGGGATCTGGAGCCACTACGGCCCCTGTTCGAACGTAGAGCGGAGGGTGACATACTGCGGCGGGTCGCCCTGGAGGTTCCCGTGCTCCCAGCCGAGCAAGCGCTGGGGGAGCCGCTCCAGCCCTCCGACACATCCGGGCCGCTAGGCTCCCGCGGGGACCTCGCCAGGCCCCCTCCCCACGACCTGGGGCCGCGGCGCCAGACAGACCGCCGGTCGCCCGCCCCGCCCGCGCACCTACGCTCCGCCTCCGCAGTCGGGGGAACCGCGCCCGTTGCGCCCCAGCGACCGCCCTACCCCACGAGCATCATCGTGCGCTCGGTCGAAGCTATCTACACGCACGAAGTCTGCCGCACGCCGCTCAAGTTCGGCGCCGTGATCGTCGATCAGCTTCCCTTCTGCCGCGTGAAGGCGACCGTGGAGAACGGTCGCGGCGAGGTCGCCGAGGGCTGGGGCGGCATCTTTCTCATGGACCTGTGGGCCTGGCCGACGCCCGAGCTGTCCCACGAGGCGAAGTCGGCCGTGATGATCGATCTCAACCAGCGTTACTGCAAGGTCGTCGAGGCGTACGCAGAGGCTTCGCACCCCATCGACCTCTTCATGGCCCTGGAGGACGATCTCGTGCGCCTCAACCGCGAAGTCTGCGCGGAGCACGGCCTCTCCTCGGAGCAGCCGTTCCTCGGCGCGCTGGTGTGTGCGTCCCCGGTGGATGCTGCCATCCACGACGCCTTCGGCAACGTGAACGGGATCGACGCGTACCACGGCTATGGCCCCGACTTCATGGCGCACGATCTCTCGCGTCACCTCGGGCCTGAGTTTGCGGGCCGCTACCCCGCGCACTACATCCGGCCGAGCTATCAGCCGGAGGTGCCGATCTTCCATCTCGTCGGCGGCCTGGATAAGCTCACGCGCGCCGAGGTCACCGGTGCCGATCCTCAGGATGGCGTCCCGAACTCCCTTGATGACTGGGTGAAGCAGGACGGCGTCTTCTGCCTGAAGGTGAAGCTGCGCGGCATGGACCTCGAGTGGGACATCGACCGCACCCTCGCCGTGCACGGGATCGGCAAGGAGTACCTCATCGACCGGGGCGAAGAACGCCTGCACCTCTCCGCCGATACGAACGAGCAGTGCGAGAGCCCCGAGTACATCGTCGAGTACCTCCGCCGCATCCGCGAGGTGAACCCCGACTGCTTCGAGGACATCCTCTACATCGAGCAGCCGACCGAGCGCGACCTCACCGCCCATCGCCATGACATGCGGGGCATTGCCGAGCTGAAGCCGGTCATCCTCGACGAGAGCCTGGTGAGCCTGGAGACCTTTGAGTTGGCGATGGAGCTGGGCTGGTCGGGGATCGCCCTGAAGTCGTGCAAGGGACAGTCGCCGAGCCTGCTCCTCGCCTCCAAGGCCCGGCACATGGGCATCCCGTACACGGTCCAGGACCTCACGAACCCCTCGCTCGCGCTGATCCACTCGGTGGGTCTCGGGGCGCGGCTGTACACGATGATGGGGGTCGAGGCGAACAGCCGCCAGTTCTTCCCCGGCAGCACGACGGCCGGCGAGAAGCAGGTGCACGCGGGCATCTTCACCGTGAGGGACGGCGTCGCGCGAACGGACAGCCTGCGAGGCACGGGCCTCGGCTACCAGATGAGCCGCATCCGGGAGATCGACGGAGACTGAGGGCGCCCCGCGCCCGCACGGGGGAACCGGCAATGTTGGCGATCGCTGTGCTGCCGATTGTGGCAGGCCTGAACACCCAGGCCGACGCAGCCACCATGCTTTTCGACTTCGAGACGGATGACGAAGTCCGCCTGTGGCACAATGAGGGCGCGACGACCCTCGGCGCCGACAAGACATTGGAGCGGGTCGAGCGGTTCGTCGCCTCAGGCAAGTACGCCATGCGCTTCACTACGCCCGCCTGGCGGCCGCAGGAGCACGGCGGCGCGCAGAAGTGGCCGGCCTTCGAGTGCCGGCCGCCCCTGACGGACTGGTCGAACTACGACCGGCTGGTGATGAGCCTCGTCAACGAGACGGCCGTGCCGCAGAAGCTGGCGCTGTTCATCTCCGACTCGAAGCTCCCCATGCGCAGCGGCCTGCTGCAGGTCGAGGTCCTGGAACCCTTCAGCCAAGTCCAGGCGGTCATTGACCTGCAGAAGGGCTTCGCGGAGAAGGGTGTCTCCGCCGCCGACATCCATGTCATGCACTTCTTCACCGAGGACCCGCCCGAGGACCTGTCGATCTGCATCGACCGCCTGCTGCTCCTGGAGCCGGGCGAGGAGCCGCCTCCGCTTCCGGGCGCTTACCTCAAGGAGATCGCAACGCTCCAGTCTGGTGACGTCGAGGGTCTGCGCAGAGCGCTCACGCAGTCCGGTGCGCGGTTGCGCGAGTCGGCGAAGGCCTCGCCGCGGGTCGGGGCATGGCTCGACAAGGCCCTGGGCGGACTGGAAGGGCGGCTCTCCGACCTGCAGCAGCGTCTGGAGCGCGCCGATGACTCCGTGCTCGAAGTTCCGAAGGGTCTGGCACAGGTGCGCGGCGACCTGGCCCGCCTCGACTCCCTGCTCGCGCTGAGGCTGGGCTTCGAGGCGGTCCGCCCCGCCGTGCAATCCCGGCGCAGCGCCCGCGAGGACGTGGTGGTCGGGTTCGCCACCTCCATGGAGAAGGTGCTGCCCCGCGCGGGCGTCCCCAACCTGACGACCGCGCGCGAGGTCTCACTGGCCCTCGCCCGCAACGAGAGGGAGAGCCTCCAGGTCGTTGTGATGCCCCTGGAAGCAGACCTTCCCGCCGCCAAGATCCGCGTGACCGACCTCCGTGGCAAGGATCGGCCGCGTCTGGCGGCAGCGAACGTAACGGCGTCGCCCGTCGGCTATGTGGAGACGAAGGCGACGCCTCCATACGGGTCATCACACGTCGGCTGGTGGCCGGACCCGATTCTCACCTTCATGGAGGAAGCCGACATCGCGCAGGGGGACGCGCAGGCGTTCTGGGTGCAGGTCCGGGCGCCCAAGGACCAGCCTGCGGGCGTCTACCGGGGCACGCTTGAGCTGCTGTCGGAGGATAAGTCCGTGTTCTCGTTCGATCTCACCGTGCGCGTGTACGGGTTCGAGGTCCCTGACACCTCGCCCTTGCCGCTGGCCATTACCTTCGCGCCCCATGACTTCCCGACACCCGAGACGACGGAGACGCAGGCCAAGTGGCGTGAGTCGCCGGACTACCCCATCAACGGCTGGAAGGAGCACCGGGCCGAGTGGGCGGACTTCCTCGCGGACTACTACATTACGATCGATAGCCTCTACGAGTACCCCAGTTCGAGCCCTGACTTCGAGAACCTGAAGCGCCTCCACGACGAGGGGCGCCTGGGGACCTTCAACCTCGGGTACTTCAGCGTGCTCGGCGAGGGCGACAAGGCCCTCCAGGAGTGGCCGGCGGGCGTCCTCGACCGCCTGCGGCCGCGCTACGAGCGGGCGAAGGAGTTGGGGCTCCTCGACCATGCGTACATCTACGGCTGCGACGAGCATCCCGCCGACCAGTTCCCGGCCGTCGAGCGCGCCGCCGCAGCGCTGAAGGCGGCGTTCCCCGACGTGCCCGTCATGACCACCACCTACGACCACAGCTTCGGGCTGGAGTCGGTCATCAAGTCCGTGGACTGGTGGTGTCCGCTGACGCCGCGCTTCGATGCGGACAAGGCCGCCCAGGCGCGGGCGCTGGGGAAGCAGGTCTGGTGGTACATCTGCTGCGGGCCGCATCACCCCTTCCCGAACATGTTCGTGGAGTACCCGGCGATCGACGGTCGGGTGCTGATGGGCGCGATGACCGCCAAGTACCGGCCTGACGGGTTCCTCTACTACCAGATCAGCATCTGGAACTCGCAAAAGCCGATCGAGAGCGGCCCGTTCACGGACTGGGACCCGCGGAGCTGGACCACCTACCACGGCGACGGGTCGTGGACGTGCGTCGGCCCCGGCGGGACGCCGTTGCCGACGATCCGGCTCGAGAACTTCCGCGACGGCCTCGAAGACCACGCGTACTTCCTCCGCCTGGAGGCCGCTGTTGCGAAGGCGAAGGCCGCGGGCACTCCAGGTGCCGAACGCGCGGAGTGGCTGCGTCAGGCCGAGGAGGCGCTGGCGGTCCCGCCTGAGGTGGTCGCCGGGCTGAACGTCTACACACAGAAGCCCGAGGATGTCTACCGATGGCGGAACCGGCTGGCCGAGCTGATCGAGGCCGCTGACTGAAGAGGAACCCGCGATTCCCGCCCGAGCCGTTCCCGTGTAGGGGCGCGATTCATCGCGCCCAAGTGTAGGGGCGCCATTCATGGCGCCCGAGAGCCGATGTCGCGGAGTCCCATGTAGCGCGCCCCAGAGGCACAGGCAGGGATCAGATGGCGTCCTCACACAACCGCTGGCGTCGCGCTCAGGAGCACGAGCGCCGCTACTGGCAGGAGCGGGGCGATGTGGCGGCGATCATGGCCCGCCGCAAGCCGCACTACGAGGCAGCCCTGGCGCGAATCACGGAGCTGCTGCCAGAGCGCCCCGTGATCGCAGATGTCGGCTCGGGGCCGACGTGCTGGACGCGCTTCCTCCCCGGCGCACGCGTCTTCACCGATCCGCTCATGCACAGCTACGTTGATCGTTGGGGGAAGCAGCTACCGGAAGGACTCGCCGTCGCCGCCGCGGGCGAGGCCCTCCCGCTTCGGGGCGACTCGTGCGACCTCGTCTTCTCGGTGAACGCCATCGACCATTGCGCAGACCCGGGCGGGGTGGTCCGCGAGTGCGTCCGAGTGGTCAAGCCCGGCGGGCTCGTGGCCATCAGCGTCTATGCGCACCCGCGCGTGAGGGCCGCCGTTCGGCGTCTGCTGGAGGCCTTCGGCGGCACGGACGACCCCCATCCCCACTCCTTCACCCGCGACATGCTGTTGAGTCTCATCGAGGGCTGCGGCCTGCAGATCGTCGAGGTCTTGGAACTCGGGGCGGTTAGCTTCCGTACGCGCCTTGCCTTCTTCCAGCGAACCGAACCGCTGGTTCTGGCGCGGAAGGGGGCCAGTGGGTAACAGGCGCTAGCGCAAGTTTGAGACTTTGAGAGACCCCTGATCGCGCTACGGGGGTGTAGGGGGCCTCTACGCCGATTTCGACCCTCAGTTTCGCGAAGGCGTAGTGTAAAGGACTTTGGGTATTCCGCTTGA
>Ga0194112_10000795_pt1 | contig 46435 bp, 40 predicted proteins | sample TA2MahC400mmetaG_FD_146191 | JGI IMG/M metagenome (GOLD analysis project Ga0194112, IMG submission 146191) | Freshwater microbial communities from Lake Tanganyika, Tanzania - TA2015016 Mahale Deep Cast 400m | ecosystem: Environmental > Aquatic > Freshwater > Lake | place: Tanzania: Lake... | reverse complement strand
CGAGATCGTACGCGTCCGGCGGGCCGTCCATCTCGAACTTCGCGTTCTGCCGGTCCACGGCCTCGGCGACGGACCTTCTCGTCCGCTCGCGCTCGCTCCGGTGCTCGGCCGACACGGCCGTGAGGAGGTTGTCGGCGCCCTCGAGGAGTTTCTCGCCCTTCGCGGAGCCTACGGTGACGATGAACCCGCCCTCGACCGGCGAGAGGTTGAGGTCGAACCCGTCGTCGGGGTGTGGCTTCCCGCCGACCTTCGTGCAGAAGCAGGTCTCCTTCGGCGCGGTGCAGTCGAGCGACACGATGAGCGTGCGCTCGCGCTTCTCGATGTAGAAGGGGTCGTCGTACTCCTCGGTGAAGTGCTTCGTGCTCCAGTAGACCTTGTCGTACTTGCGGAGCGCCGCGAGGTCGCAGGCGCGCGGGCCGACGAGGACGGTGGGCGGCGCCTCGACGGTCGCCTCGGCCGGCGCGCCTGGGTAGGTCGCGACGACCTCGCGCGCATAGAAGAGGAAGGACTTCGGCGTGTGGGCCGGCGCGGCGCCGTGCAGCGTGACCGTCCCGGGGACCTTGTCGCGCACGAGCTCGTAGTCGGGCGTCTCCTCGTGGTTCATGATGTCGAAGGTCACGGGGACGAAAACGCGACGGTCGGTCGCCCATCTCGTCACGAGCCTGTCGAGACTCTCCCTGGAGACGAAGGCGTCTTTCATCCTGGCCGGTCCTCTTCGCTCGGTGTCGCGCGCCCGCCGGGCGTCGGCGCCGTCATCCCCCTCGGGTCGGCCCCGAGCCCCTGATCGTCGGGGCGCCACGGGACCGTCGGCGCGGTCGTGCGTGTGGAGTGGGCATGGCCTACGTGAACGGCCGGCGTCCGAACGCCGTGCGCCTCGGGACGCCGGGCCGCGGTCCCGCCGACTGTAGCCGCTCGCTCGGCGCCGTGTCAAGCGCCAAGCCGACCCCGGCCGGCGCTCCCTGCCGCCGGCTCCGGGGCCTCCCCGGCGACTCGCGTTCTGGCCGTGGACAGCACGGCCGTCATCGTCTCCTCGAAGAGCCGCTCCGCGACGCCCGCCGGGTCCACCCGATAGTCGGCCAGGAGGGCGGCGAACCGCGCGGCCTCGTCCCGCGACGCCGCTGCGGCACGCTCCGCGTGGGCCCGCGCGGCCGCCAGGAGCGCGGCGGACTCGCCCGCGGCGAGGACCCGCATCCTCTCCGTGTGGGCCAGGGCCGCGGCGACCGTCTCGCGCCGCGTCTTCCCCGCCTCCCCGGCGCGGGCAAGGGCCTCGCCCGCGGCGCCGATCGGTCGCACGTCGCGGAGCCTCACGGCCGCTATGACATCGCCCTCGCCGCGCGCCTCGAGGGACGCATTCGCCGCCGCGGCCGCCGCGGTCTCGACCGCGGACACGCCCGGGCCAAGGAGGTCCGGCAGGGCCGCGTGGGCGACCGCCGAGGCAGCGGCGGCCTCCGCCGCCCGCTGCGCGAGCCGGGCGACGCGCGGGGCGGGCGAGCCCGCCGCCTCGCGCTCCACGACCACCCGGCACTCGACGAGGCACCGGTCGCCCGTGAGGAGCTCGAGGCGGCGGGCATCGCAGCGCTCTGCCTCCGGGCCGCCGGCGCCGTGCCATGCCCACGCGCAGAGCGCTGCGAGCGCCGCCGGGGCGGCGCCGCCCGCCCACAGCGCCCGGAGACCCCGCGTCCCCCTCGCGCGGCCGTCGCGCCTCATCCCGCGTCCCTCCCCGCCCGCATCGCGGCTACTCCTTCCGCTCGAGGAGCCTAAGCAGCGGCGAGTCCGTGGAGAGCACGACCGTGGTCCTGCCGTCCATGAACGCGCGGTACGCGTCGAGCGTCCGCACGAACCGATAGAACTCCGGGTCCGCCGCGTGCGCCGCGGCGAGGACGCCGAGCGCCTCCGCGTCGGCCTCGGTTCTGATGCGCTCAGCCGCGAGCCGTGCGTCGTTCAGGATGGCGACGCGCTCGCTGTCGGCCGCCGCGCGGATCCTCGCCGCCTCCTCCTCGCCCGCGGCCAGCTCGAGCGCCGCCGCGGCCTCCTGCTCCGCGCTCATCCTGCGCACGACGGCCTCCCGCGCCGCGGCGGGCAGCGTCATGCCCGTGAGCGCGACCTCCGCGATCTCGATCCCCATCCCCTCCACCGCCGCGGCGCACTCGCGCCTCACGGTCGCGAGGACCGACGGCGTCCGGATGTCCGACCCCACCGTGGACGCGAGCGCGCCCATCGGCTCGCGGGCCACCGCCGCGGCGAGGCTCGACCGGACGGCGTCCGCGATGCGCCGCTCCGCCCGCTCCGGCGTGCCGCACTCGGCGGCGAACGCGCGCGTGTCGCCGACGCGCCACGCCGCGTACACCGAGAGAACGACCGCGGCGCTGTCGGCCGTGGCGCACTCGATGGGCTCGGAGTCCCACACGCGGAGCCTGCGGTCGAACGCCTGGACGCTCTGGACGGGAGCGGGCATCTTGAAGTGCAGCCCGGGCTCCTCGACCACCCTCACCGGCTTCCCGAGCTGCGTCACGAGGGCCGCGCCGCCGTGGTCCACCACGTAGAGCCCCGTCGCCGCGACGTAGACGAGGGCGAGGACGCCCGCCAGGATGAGCACTGCGCGTCTCACGGGACCTCCCTCGGCCACTCGGCCGCCGCGCCCGCGCGACCCAGGGCGCTGTCGAACGGCGCCGGGTCGTGGCCCTCGAGAGCCACGCCCGCGCCGAGGATCCACTTGTCCGCGCCGGCCAGGAGCGCCTCGATGGTCTCGAAGGTCAGCGCGGTCTCCGTCACCGACGTCCCCTGCCGGTGCCGCGGCGCAAGCGCCGCGAACCTCGCGGCCTCGGCGCGCGCTGCCCGCGCGCGGTCGGCCTCGTAGCGGCGCGCCGCCGCGAGCGTCTCCGCGGCCTCGGTCCGCGCGTCCGCGAGCGCCCGCGCGGCCCCGGCCGCTTCCTCGACGACGATCCGCTCCGCCTCGTCCCGCGCCGACGCCGCGGAGCCGAGCGCCCCGGCCGCCGCGGGTGGAAGAACGCGCAGGAACTCCACGGACTGCACAGCCACGCCGAGACCGAGCGCGCGAAGGGAGCGCTCGAGATCCCGCGCGGCGGCGCGCTCCAGCTCGCGGCGGTCGCCGCCGACCGCCCGCCGCCTGCTCACCGCGCCCATGACCGCGGCGACCTCGGCCCGAAGCGCGCGCTCGATCACCGCGTCCGGGTCGAGCGCCCGCGCGAACGCCGCGGGGTCGCGCACGTCGTAGTGCGCCGCCGCTTCGACCGCGACGAGCTCGCCGTCGCCCGTGAGGAAGAGGTCTTCGGCCCCGCGGCGTGCGGCGCGCGCGGTGTCGCGCACGGGGAAGCCCGCGGACGCCGCGAGCCTCGCGACCCCTTGTTCGAGGCGCGACGGGCACGCGGTGAGCGTGACGGCGCCTCCGCCGACGGCCGCCCGCCGCACCCCGCCGACGTCCAGAAGCTCGGCACGTTCGATCGGCCACGGCAGCTTCGCGTGCACGCCAGGCCCCGCCCCGCGCACGGCACCCCGCCCGCTCACGAGCGCCACGCGCCCCGCCCCGACGATCGAGACCGAGGACAGCGCCCACACCGCAAGAAGCGCGCACGCGGTCCGGCACACCGTCGCCCACCGGTGCGCCGGATGGAAGAGCGCGTCGTGCACCCTGCGCATCCGCGCCCTGAGCACGCCGCGGCGGCCCCACCTCCGGTCCTTCGCGGCCACCGACCCCAGCCGGACCGGAAGCGCTGCCTCGGCAGGCCGGCCCGCGCGGAGAGCGAGCGCTGCGCTCGCGACGAAGCCCAGTCCCGACAGCGCGACGAGCGCGGCGATCGCAAGCGATGCGGGCCTGTCGAACGGGAGCGTCTCCGGCCCGGCGACGAGCGCCGCCGCCGCGAGCGCCGCCCCCGCGGCCGACACCGCGGAGTGCCGCCCCACCGCGATGAGCCCACGGCTGTCCGCCTCCCAGCCCACGGAGAGCTCGCGCCGCGCAAGAAGAAGGAGGGCGACCGCCGCCGCGGCGCACGCGAGCGCCGCCTCGGTGGTCAGCGCGCGAGGACCCGCCGGGGACGCGAGCACGAGCGCGACCGCGGCCCAGACGAGCCCGACGCCGACGAGCAAAAGAGCGAGATTCGAGAGCGCCGCGGGCAGCGGTCGCCGCGCGCGGGAAGAGAGAAGACGACCGGACAGCGCGAGCCCGGACGCGGCGAGCCCGGACGCAAGAAGGAACGAGAGCCCGAGGACGGCGGCGCTTCCGGACGCGAACGCGACCGGCGCCGTGAGGGCGGCAAGCCCCGCATGGCTCAGGAAGGAGATGAACGCGGTGCGTTCGGCTCGATCCAAGCCCCGCCCCCCCGCTCCTAGTCCTCGGGCACCACGCAGGCGACGTCCACCACCCTGTCGCCGGCCGTGAGATTGATCACGCGGACGCCCTGCGTGTTGCGGCCGATCACCGAGATGCCGGCGACCGGCTGGCGGATCATGACGCCCTTGGCCGTCATGATCATGATCTCGTCGCCGTCGTTCACGGCCTTCACGGCCACCACGCAGCCGTTGCGCTTGTTCGCCTTGATCGAGATGACGCCCATGCCGCCGCGTCGGATGATGCGGTAGTCGGACACCTTCGTCCGCTTCCCGTACCCGTTCTCGGTCACGGAGAGGATGGTGCCGCTCTCGCCCGCGATGATCGCCATGCCGACGACGGCGCCGCCCTTCTCGAGGCTCGTCCCGCGCACGCCGCGCGCGGTCCTGCCCATCTCGCGGACGTCCTTCTCGTGGAACCGGATGGCCTTGCCCCTGCGCTTCGCGAGCAGGATGTCGCACTTCCCGTCCGTCACCGCCGCCTCGATGAGCTCGTCCTTGTCGTCGATGGCCATCGCCCGGATGCCGCCGCGCCGCGGGTGCCCGAACGCCGACAGGCGCGTCTTCTTGATGACGCCGAGCTTCGTCGCCGTCACGATGAAGTGGTCGTCGTCGAACTGCCGCACCGGCAGGAACGCGCGGATGTGCTCGCCGGCGTTCAGCTCGAGGATGTTGATGATCGCCTTCCCCTTCGCGGCGCGGCCCGCCTGCGGGATCTCGTGGACACGCAGCCAGTGGCACTGGCCGGTCTGCGTGAAGAACAGGATGTAGTCGTGGGTCGAGGCGATGAACATGTGCTCGACGAAGTCGTCCTCCTTCGTCGCCATGCCCGTCACGCCCTTCCCGCCGCGGTGCTGGCGCCGGTACATCCCGATGGGCAGCCTCTTGATGTAGCCGCCGTGCGAGATGGAGATCGCGACGTCCTCCTCGGCGATGAGGTCCTCGATGGTGAGGTCGGTGGTCGCCTCCACGATCTCGGTGCGCCGCTCGTCGCCGTGCTGCTCGGCCGCCGCCCTGAGGTCGTCCTTGATGATCTCGAGCACCTTGGCGCGGCTCTCGAGGATGCTCTTGAGATACGCGATGAGCTTGATGGTCTCCTTATACTCGTCCTCGATCTTCTTCCGCTGGAGGCCCGTCAGGCGCTGGAGCCGCATGTCGAGGATCGCCTGCGCCTGGATGTCCGACAGGCGGAAGCGCTTCATGAGCTGCGACTTCGCGTCCTCGACGTCCTTCGACTTCTTGATGAGCTGGACGATCTCGTCGATGTGGTCGAGCGCCTTCTTGAGGCCCTCGAGGATGTGCGCCCGCGCCTCGGCCTTCTCGAGGTCGAACCTCGTGCGGCGGACGATGACGACCTCGCGGTGCGCGATGAAGTGCTCCATCATCTGCTTGAGCGTCATCACCCTCGGCACGCCCTCGACGAGCGCGAGCATGATGACGCCGAAGGTCGTCTGCATCTGCGTGTGCTTGTAAAGCTGGTTCAGGATGACGGCCGCCTGCGCGTCACGCTTGAGATCGATGACGACGCGGATGCCGTCCCGGTCCGACTCGTCGCGGATGTCGCGGATCCCCTGGACCTTGTCGCTCCTCACGAGGTCGGCGATGGCCTCGATGAGGTTCGACTTGTTGACCATGAAGGGGATCTCGGTCACGACGATGCACTCGGCGCCGTTCTGGTGCGTCTCCGCGTTCGCCCGCGCGCGCACGACGATGTGACCGCGCCCCGTGAGGTACGCGTCGCGGATGCCCGCGCGGCCGAAGATGATGCCGCCCGTGGGGAAGTCGGGCCCGTGGACGATCTTGAGGAGCTCCTCGTCGGGCACCTCCGGGTCGTCGATCACGCGGACGATGCCGTCGACGATCTCGCCGATGTTGTGCGGCGGGATGTTCGTGGCCATCCCGACGGCGATGCCGGCGGCGCCGTTCATGAGGAGGTTCGGCAGCTTCGCCGGGAGAACGACCGGCTCCTTGCGCGTCTCGTCGTAGTTGGGGACGAAGTCGACCGTGTCCTTCTCGATGTCGGCGAGGAGGTCCTCGGCGACGCGCGTCATCCTCGCTTCCGTGTACCGCTCGGCCGCCGCGCTGTCGCCGTCGATGGAGCCGAAGTTGCCCTGCCCGTCCACGAGCGGGTAGCGGAGCGAGAAATCCTGCGCCAGCCGCACCATCGCGTCGTAGATCGCCGAGGTGCCGTGCGGGTGGTAGTTGCCGTTCACGTCGCCGGTGATCTTCGCCGACTTCCGGTGCTGCTTCGTGTGCTCGAGGCCGAGGTCATTCATCGCGACGAGGATGCGGCGCTGCACGGGCTTCAGGCCGTCCCGGACGTCCGGCAGCGCGCGAGAGACGATCACGCTCATCGCGTAATCGATGTACGACTTCTTCATCTCGTCTTCGATGACGATCGGGATGATGCGCTCACTCTGTGGCATCGTGGCTCCGCGCCCCCGCTAGATGTCGAGGTTCCGCACGGTCTTCGCGTGCGTCTGAATGAACTTCCTCCTGGGCTCGACCGCGTCGCCCATGAGGATGTTGAACACGTGGTCCGCCTCGGCCGCGCTCTCGACGCTCACCTGCAGCATCACGCGCCGCTCCGGGTCCATCGTCGTGGACCAGAGCTGCTCCGGGTTCATCTCGCCGAGGCCCTTGAACCGCTGGATGATCGCGCCGTCGCGCCCGACGCGCTGGAGGATCTTCTCGCGCTCCTTCTCGTCGTACGCGTAGTGCTCGTCCTTGCCCTTCTTCACGCGATAGAGCGGCGGCTGCGCGATGTAGAGGTGGCCGGTCTCGATGAGCTCGCGCATGAACCGGTAGAAGAACGTAAGGAGCAGCGTGCGGATGTGCGCGCCGTCCACGTCGGCGTCCGTCATGATGATCGTCTTGCCGTAGCGCAGCTTCGAGACGTTGAACCCGTCGTCCCGGCCAGCGTCTTCGCCGTCGTCGCCGTTCCCAGCCGCCTCGCCCACGCCGGTTCCGAGCGCGGTGATGATCGTGCCGATCTCCTCGTTGTGGAAGATCTTGTCGAGGCGCGCCTTGAACACGTTCAGGATCTTGCCGCGGAGCGGGAGGATCGCCTGGAAGCGCCGGTCGCGACCGAGCTTCGCCGAGCCGCCCGCCGAATCGCCCTCGACCAGATAGAGCTCGCACCTGTCCGGGTCCGTGATGGAGCAGTCCGCGAGCTTGCCAGGCAGCGACCCGCTCTCGAGGACCGACTTCCTTCGCGCGAGGTCGCGCGCCTTCCTCGCCGCCATGCGCGCCTGTGCGGACGAGAGCGCCTTCGTCGCGATGCGCTTCGCGACCGACGGGGTCTCCTCGAAGAACTCCTGGAGCCCCTCCCCCACGACGGACGCGACGAGCCCTTTGACCTCGCTGTTCCCGAGCTTGGTCTTCGTCTGGCCCTCGAACTGCGGCTCCTTGACCTTGACGCTCACGACCGCGGCCAGGCCCTCGAGGCAGTCGTCTCCCTGGACCGCCTCGTCGCCCTTCCCGAGGAGGTTCGCCTTCTCGGCGTAGGTGTTGACCGTGCGGGTGAGCGCCTGCTTGAAGCCCGTGAGGTGCGTGCCGCCCTCGACCGTGTTGATGTTGTTGGCGTAGCTGTAGATGCTCGAGCGGTACGACTCGTTGTACTGGAGCGCGATCTCGACGACGGTTCCCTCGCGCTCCTTCTGGAAGTGGACGACCTTCGTGTGGAGCGGGGTCTCGTTCTCGTTGATGTACTTCACGAACTCGCGGAGGCCGCCCTTGTAGCAGTGCTCGGCCTCCTCGTCGGTGCGCTCGTCCCGAAGCGCGATCGTGAGCCCCGCGTTGAGGAACGCGAGCTCGCGGCAGCGCGACTGGATGATCTCGAAATCGAACTCCGTCTCCTCGAACACCTCGCGGTCGGGCAGGAAGGCGGTCTTCGTCCCGCTCTTCTTGCGCTTCCCGATGGGTTTCACCGGGGCGTCCGGGGTGCCGCGCGCGTAGTCCTGCGCGTGCACGGTCCCGTCGCGCGTGACCTCCACCTTCATCCACTCGGAGAGCGCGTTGACGACCGACACGCCCACGCCGTGAAGACCGCCCGAGACCTTGTAGCTCTGCCTGTCGAACTTGCCCCCGGCGTGGAGCATCGTCATCACGACCTCGAGCGCCGACTTCTTCTGGGTCGGGTGCATGTCCACGGGGATGCCGCGCCCGTTGTCCTCGACCGTGCAGCTGCCGTCCTTGTGGAGCGTGACGACGATGCGGTCGCAGAACCCCGCCATCGCCTCGTCCACGGAGTTGTCGACGACCTCGTAGACGAGGTGGTGGAGTCCGCGCTTCCCGGTGTCGCCGATGTACATCGCCGGGCGGCGGCGCACCGCCTCGAGTCCCTTGAGCACGGTGATGTGCTTCGCGTCGTAGCTGCCGTCCGCCGCGCCCGCGCCGACCTGCGCAGCCGGCTCGATGGGGAATTCCTCGACGACCTTGCGCTCGATGGACTCGTCGGTCGTCGCGCGCTCGCGGGGCGCCGGGGGCTCCGCCTTCTTCGCGTGCGTGGGCGGCCTCTTCGCGGCCGCCTTCACCGGCCGCGCCGCCCTCGGCGACGGCTTCGGCGCCTTCCCCGCCCCGGCGCGGGGCGCGGGCCTGCCGCTGCCCGGCTTGCGGGCCTGGGGCTTCGCGGCGCCGCCCTTGCGGCCGCCCGACCTCGCCCCGCCCTTCGCCGGCCGCGCGCCCGCCGCCTTGTCCTTCGGCCGCGCGCTCCTCTTTCTATCCGTGGGTCTTGCCATGGTCCTCTGCTTCTGTGCCGCCGATACCGGAGGCGCCATAGGGCCTCGCTCCTCCAAGCACGAAGTGCACGTCGTTGATCACACCCTCCCCGACCCGACTGCGCAGCTCACGGAGGATCCTCTGCTTCATGAGCGTGAGCTCCTGGGCCCACACGCTGCTGTCGACGCCGACGAACAGGAGGCCGGAGTCCACCCGCAGCGCGCGCGCGTGCTCCGCGACGCGCGCCCCGACGATGTCCTCCCAGTCCACGACCGCGCGGTGCTCGGACAGCTTCCTCGAAAGCCCGAGGTTCCGCACGACCGCGGCGAGCACGTCCGAGATCGGGAGCGCCTTGCTCAAGCCCGTGCGACCTCCCCGCGCTCCACGCGCAGCGCGGCGCACGCGACGCCCGGCGTCCCGGGCAGTGGGCGTGTCGAGGTCATGAGCGCCTGGCCGACGCCTCCGACGAACTCGACGAGAGCGGACGATCTCCGATCGTCAAGCTCGGACGCGACGTCGTCGAGCAGCACGGTCACGCCGCGGCCGTCCTGAGCGAGCATCGCCGCCTCCCCCAGCTTGAGCGCGATCGCCGCGGTGCGGTGCTGCCCCTGGGACCCGAACGACCTCAGGGACCGCTCGTTGAGCCGCACGTCGAGGTCGTCGCGGTGCGGGCCCACGAGCGTGAGCCCGCGGCGGCGCTCCTCGTCGGCCACCCTGCGGAGCGCGTCCCGGAAGGCCTGCGCCGTCCGGGCCTCGTCGGCGCTCCACTCCACCGCCCCTCGTCCTTCGTCGGGTGTTCCGGAGGCATCGCCGGCCGGCGGGGCGATCGAGCTCCTGTACGAGAGCGTGATGCTGTCCCCGGGCGCGATCGCCGCGTGCGCGGCCGAGACGCGCTCCCCGAACGCGGGAAGGAACCCCAGCCTCGTCGCGACCACCCGGCTTCCGCTCCTCACGAGCTGCTCGGTCCAGACGTCGACGAGCGCGTCCGCGTCGTCGTCCGAGCCCCACGCCAGCAGCGCCTCGTTGCGCTGCCTCAGCGCCCGGCGGTAGTCCGCGAGGGCCGCGAGATACGCGTGGTCGGCCTGACAGAGCGCAAGGTCGAGCAGCCGCCGCCGCTCCGCGGGGCCGCCCTTCGTGATCGCGGTGTCCTCCGGACCGAACCACGAGACCCGAAGGACACCCACGAGCTCGGACAGCTTCGCGAGCGGCGCACCGTCGACCGTCACCTCCCGCGTGCCGCCCCTCTCGTAGCGAAGGACGATCGTCGTTCGGCGCTCGCCGTCGGCGCACTCGCCGCCCACGCCGAAGCGCCTCGTCCCCCACCTCACGACCTCGCTCTCCGACGCTCCGCGCAGCGAGCGCGAGACGGCGAGCCACGAGACCGCTTCCAGGATGCTCGTCTTGCCGGACCCGTTCGGGCCGTAGAGGAAGTTCAGGCCCGGCACGAGCTCAAGCTCGAGGCGCGCGAACACCCTGAAGTCCTCGAGCCGGAGCGCCTTCAGCCACACCCTGGCGCACCCCCGTCTACGCCGACGGCCGGAGCGGCATGAGAAGGCACACGTGTTCCTGCGCCCCATCCCCTCCGGTTCCCGTCACCACCGCGGCGCCTACCGGCGAACCGAAGAGGAACCTCACCTCGTCGCTGTCGATATGCTTGAGCACCTCGAGCAGATACGTCGCGTTGTAGCCGACGTCCATCTTGTCGGCCGCGAACCGACCCGGGATCTCCTCCCTCGCCTCGCCGACGTCCGGGGTCGAAACAACGAGGTCGATCTTCTTCCTTGAGATCGTCAGGCGGACCTGGTGCGTGAGCGTGTCGGCCAGCACCGCCACTCTGCGCACGGCCGCCGCCAGCTCGTCGCGGTCCACGACGAGTTCCTTGTCGTTGTCCTTCGGGATCACCTGCCGGTAGTTGGGGAAGGGCCCCTCGAGCAGTCGCGAGTTGATCGTCGTCGACCCGATGAAGAACGTCACGTGGTTCTCGTGCAGCGAGACGCTGGACTGCGCGCCGGCCTCCGCGCCCACGACCCTGGCGGCCTGCGCGAGCGCCTTCGGCGGGACGATCATGCTCTTCCCTGCGAGCGCCTTGTACTTGCCCGCCGCCTTGAACGTGGCGAGTCGGTGGCCGTCCGTCGCGGTCATGGTCATGCAGTCGGCTGCGAACTCCCAGTACGCTCCGTTCAGCGACGGACGCGTTTCGTCCTTCGACGCGCAGAACGCGACCTTGTCCACCATGCGAGTGAACATCGCCGCGTCGAGCGGAAAGGCGCTTGCGGGGTCGCTCTTCGGAAGCGTCGGGAACTCCTCCGGCGCGATGCCGACGATCCTGAAGTTGCCCTTGCCGCACCGGATGCCGATCTCCTCCCCCTCCACGCTCACCGCGACATCCTGCGCTCCCAGCTCGCGCACGATCTCCGCGAACCGCTTCGCCGGCATCGTGATCCCGCCGCCCTCTTCCACCGCCGCATCGACTCTCGTCGTGACGGTCATGTCGAGGTCCGTGGCGGTCAGCGCGATCTGCTTCGCCTTGGCGTCAGCCTCGACCAGGAAGTTGCCGAGGACCGGGAGCGTTGTCTTCGGAGACACCACGGCCAGCACCCTCTGGATGGCCTTGTCCAGATCCTGCCGAGCGATCGTGAACTTCATGGGCACACCTCCGCGATGACCGCGAACCGGCTGCATCCGCCAGGCAAAGGCACCCCCATCGCCCTCGGGGGCCGCGTCGTAGCGCCAGATTATAGGGGCGGGCCTTGGCGCTGGCAAGCGACAAACCCGCACGCCCGGCGCGTTCGTCGCACTCCGCCCGCCGCTCCGTGGAGCTCGTTCCCGCCCCGCGCCCCGTGGTTGCCGGATCCCGACAGCCGTCGGACAATATATCAATCACTACGTATGCGTTACGCCGCGCGCGTTGGGAGACGCTTCCTTCTTCTTCTGAGATAGAGAATCTCAGAAGTAGCAGTAGGGGCTGTGTGGATGTGGAGAACGACCGCCGTCACTCTGGTTGTGCCGCGCGTGCGAGTCGGAAGAGCGGTGGGCGAATCGGCTCAACGTGGGGAGCCGTTTGACAACCCGTAGGCAAGACGCAGGGGTTGCGTGAGGACGCTCGTTCCGGAGAGAGTTGCCCACGGCCGTCACCACGATCTCCACGGGGAAGTCACGGAACGATGTGAACTGCGACGGGGCGGGATCAGGGGATGCGGATCACGCGCTTGATGTTCTCGATGTCGCGCTGGATCGGGCTCGCTTTCTTCGTCTCCTCCGAGATGCGTCGGTGGGCATGAAGCACGGTCGTGTGGTCGCGGCCGCCGAAGTGCTCTCCGATCTGCGCGAGAGACAGGGGCGTCATCTCGCGCGCGAAGTACATGGCGACCTGTCGCGCGAGCGCGATCTGGCTCGAGCGCCCGCGCGCCTTCATCTTCTCGACGGGCACGCCGTAGGCCTCGGCGACCGCCTGCTGGATGCGCGCTACGGAGACCGGCCCGCGCGGGCGGCCTAGGAACTCGCTCAGAACCTCCTTGGCCAGGTCCACGGTGATCTCGCTGCCGGTGAGACTGGAGAACGCGAGGAGCCTCACCAGCGAGCCCTCGAGCTCTCTGATGTTCGAGGTCACGCTGTTCGCGATGAGGTGGATGACGTCGTTCGGGATCAGGATCCCGTCCAGCTCGGCCTTTCTATGGAGGATGGCAATGCGCGTCTCGAGGTCGGGGCTCTGGATGTCGGTGACCAGACCGGACTCGAACCGGGACGCGAGGCGCTCCTCGAGGGTCGCGATCTGCTTCGGCGGGCGATCGCTCGTGAGCACGATCTGCTTGTGCGCCAGGTAGAGCGCGTTGAACGTGTGGAAGAACTCCTCCTGTGTGCTCTCCTTCCCCGCCAGGAACTGCACGTCGTCGATGAGAAGGACGTCGCGGCTTCTGTACTTGTCCCGGAAGCTCAGCGTCGTGCCCCGCTGGATGGCGGTGATGAGCTCGTTCATGAACGTCTCGGACGACACGTAGTAGACCGACATCTGCGGTCGCTGCTGGCGGACGTAGTGGCCGATCGCCTGCATCAGGTGCGTCTTGCCGAGGCCCACCCCGCCATATATGAACAGTGGGTTATATGTTGTCCCCGGGGCCTCGGCCACTGCCATGCTCGCGGCCTGAGCGAAGCGGTTGTTGCTCCCCACTACGAACGAGTCGAACGTGTACCGCGGGTTGAGCTGGGACTCAGCGGCGGCGGACGCCGGCGCCACCGTGGGTTGGAGCCTCCTCGGGGACACGGGCTCGTACTCGTCGGGGCGGCGGTGCGACACCTGGAAGGCGACCTGGATCTCCTGGCCGGAGGCCTCCCGGAGGGCGCGTGAGATGAGGCTCTGGTAGTGCTCCTCCAGCCAGTCGGCGAAGAAGCGGTTCGGGACCTCCACCTTGATGGTGCCGTCCGTCAACTCCAGGGGGCGGGCGGGCTCGAACCAGGTCCTGAAGCTCTGCTGCTCGGTCTCAGCCCTGATGAGATCGAGGGCTTTGGTCCAGATCTCGGGGGCAGTCGGGCTCACACGGCACCTCATCAACCAGCTGTCAGCATCTTATCCACACATGACGCAAGCGGCAGATTCCACGAGGAAACAGTCGTTTCTAGGAGCTAGTGCCAGCATGGGGACGGTGCACTTATCTACAGGAGACTTCCCCAATGTGCATAGACCGCTAACCGACTATCTGACAGCAGATTATGTCACTTGATCTGCGGGGCTCTCCAGCCAGGGGCGCAGCCGTCGGTCGAGCATCCGTGTCCAGCTTCTTCAGTCGGTGCTGAGGACCCTCCCGGATCGGGGGGTTATCAACGGGTCGTGTGGCGGGCGGCATCCTAGCACAGGACCCTGGCGAGCGCAAGCGAAATCTCGGGGGGAGGGGGACCGAGCAGGCGTGCCGGGTCGCCGGGAGAAATGGCTTGACAGGCGCTCATGAAGGGCCGTAGCCTATAGGCTTTGAGCAGCGACGGGAAGCCACGAGACCGAGGGGACGATGAAGAGGACCTACCAGCCGAAGGTGCGCAAGGGGAAGGCGAAGCACGGGTTTCGGCAGCGCATGTCAAGCCCCGGGGGCCGGAAGGTCCTGGCACGCCGGCGCGCCAAGGGCAGGAAGCGCCTGACGACTCGGTAGGGGCGGGTGCCTTTGGAGAGGCAGAACAGGCACCGTAGGATCGCGAGCCGGGATGCGGTGGACAGGGCCCTGAAGAGCGGACAATCTGTGCGAACGCCGTTCTTCCGGATGGTCTATCGGGCAGGCGACGGGCCGCCGCGAGTGGCGTTCCTGGCCGGGAGGAGGGTCGGGGGCGCGGTTCGACGCAACCGGGCCCGGCGGGTGCTCAAGGAGGCCTACCGCACGAGCGGTGTCGATCTCCCCTTCGTCGAGACTCTGGTCTTCGTTGCGGGCGAGAGAGCGCCGGAGGCGCCGTGGGGGGAACTGAAGACGGCGGTCGCTGCAGCGCTCGTCCGGGTGTCGGAACGGACCGGATCAGACGGGAATGGGAAGGCCGCGAGAGCGGCCTAGCAGACGGTTGATGGCTGGTCTCACAGGGTCGCACCGGACACCCCATCTGCCTACCAGGGCGCTCGTGGGGCTCGTGGAGCTCTACAGGCGTCTGATCTCTCCCCTGTTTCCGCCAACCTGCCGCTACCACCCTTCCTGCTCGGCGTACGCCGTGGAGGCGCTCAGGCGTCACGGTCTCGCGCGGGGCATCTGGCTCGCGACCGCGAGGGTCCTGCGCTGCCACCCTTGGGCAGACGGCGGGGTGGATCCCGTGCCTAACCGGCGCTAGGGCGATGCGGCCGCGGCGCGAGTGGGCGCGGTGGCACTCACTGTGGAGGCGAGGATGGACGAGCGACGCGCCCTGCTTGCTGTCGTGCTCATATTCCTCGTGCTGTTCGGGTACAACTTCATCGCGAGCAGGACAGGGCAGAAGCCCGTTGCGGAGCCGGTCGACTCGACGGAGGGGGTGGCCGAGCGCGCGGTTCCCGACACCGTCAGCGAGGGCGGGCTGTCGGCGGTCGGGTCAGGCTCGGCGGAGCGCGTGTTCGCCGCCCCGGTCGAAGAGCCGGGGGCCGATGGCGAGGTCACTGGTGCCGGCCTGCCTGAGAGGGCGATCGTCGTGGAGTCGCCGCTGTGGGTCGCGACGTTCTCCACGCGCGGCGCCTCGGTGACCTCGTGGAGACTGCTGGGCTACGAGGCGGCGGGCGGCGGGTACGTCGATCTGGTGCCGCCGGACAAGCGAGGGCTCGAGCTTGACGTCCGCTACGGACCCTCGGTGATCGAGACCGGGCGGCTGGACTTCCGGTACGATGGGCCGAACCACCTGACGCTCGTCGAGGGCGGTGCGAGCTCGCTCAAGTTCGATGCGGTGAGTTCGAGTGGCGTCCAGGTCTCGAAGGAGTACATCCTCTCACCAGACGCGTACGCGTTTCGACTGCTCGTCGGTGTCGGCGGCCTGGTCGAGCCAGGGGCGCGGCGCGAGGTGTGGATCGGATGGCCCGGCGTCGTGCCCTCGGAGAAGCGCGAGGACGACAACGCGATCGGCACGGTCGCTCTCGTCGACGGGAAGGTCGCGAGGACGCGGCTGCGAGGCCTCAAGGATGAAGACGTCGAGCGGGAGAGCGGCGTCATCGACTGGGTAGCCTCTCAGTCGCAGTACTTCGTCACGGCGGTGATGCCCGAGGGAGACTCGTTCATCGGGGTCGAGACCACCGGGGACGCCGAGAACAGGGCGGCGGCGTTCACTGCCGGGCTGCGGGTTGAGGGAGAGGCGGCGGCCACCGCGTTCGCGGTGTACGCAGGACCGCAGGACTATCACGCCCTGCGTGAGATGGGCAGGCATCTCGACCGAGCGATCGACCTCGGGTGGACCATCTTCCGCCCGCTCTCCGTCTTCATGCTGGTCGCGCTTCGGTGGGCCTATCGCCTCATCCCCAACTACGGGGTTGTCATCATCCTCTTCTCGATCATCACGAAGCTCCTCTTCTATCGCCTCACGCACAAGAGCTTCACCGAGATGAAGCGCATGCAGGACCTTCAGCCGAAGCTCCAGGCGCTGAAGGAGAAGCTGGGTAGCGATCGCGAAGCGCTCGCGCGCGCCCAGATGGAGCTGTACAAGAAGGAAGGCGTGAACCCGATGGGGAGCTGCCTGCCGATGCTCCTCCAGATGCCGGTGTTCATCGCCCTGTACCAGGTGCTTCGCACCACGATCGAGCTGCGCGGGGCGCCGTTCGCGCTCTGGATCACCGACCTCTCCATGCCCGACACGGTCGCGTTCATCGCGGGATTCCCCATCCACGTGCTTCCGCTCCTCATGGGTGCCGCGATGCTCGCGCAGCAGCGCATGTCCTCGAAGGACCCGAGCCAGGCCATCGTCAACAACCTCATGCCCATCGTGTTCACGGCGCTCTTCTACAACTTCGCCTCGGGTCTCGTGTTGTACTGGCTGGTGAACACCGTCCTCAGCGTGGCCCAGCAGTTCTACGTCCAGCGCGGTTCAACCGCCGCGCGGACAGCCGACGCTGCTACCCCCGACGGAGCACCGGCCCCATCACCACCTGCGCCTCCGATGTCCGTCCCCAACGAGTCGCCACGCGCCGGCGGCGCGCGCGCGGTTCAGGGACGACGGCGCAGGCGGAAGTGATCACCTCGTGGGGGTAGCCTCTGGAGGAACAGCATGACCCGCAGCACGGAAAGGACAGGCAGGACCGTCGCTGAGGCGACGGCGAGTGCGCTCAGGGAACTCGGGATCACGACGGACGAGGCAGAGGTGACGGTCGTCACCCGGGGGCGGCGAGGCCTCTTCGGTATCTTCCCCGGGACGCCGGCGAGGGTCCGTGTCGCGCACAGGCAGTCGGCGCGGGACCGCGCAGAGACGCTGCTGCGCGACATGCTCAGGCGCATGGACATCAGCTGCCAGCTGGACACGCTTGAGCGGCGGCACGATCTGCACATCGACGTGTCGACCGCCGGTGATGACGCCCTGCTGTCGGACAAGGGCGGACTTGCCCTCGCGTCTCTGGAGTACATGGTGAACCGGATCCTCCAGAACGAGGACCGGAACAGCCAGCGCGTGATCTTGAGTGTCGGTGGGCACAGGCCGCGCGTGTCGGACGAGCCGGAGCCGTCCAGGCGACCGCGTGGGCGCCGGCACGGGGACCGCGGCACGAGGCAGGAGGCTCCGGAGGCGGTCGGCGCAGCCGCCCCGGGCGCGCGATCCGGTGGGCGCAGAAGGTCCGGGCGCGGGCGTCGTCGTCGGCCGCGCGCGAGGCAGTCGGGGGGCGAGCAGCGGGGCACCGGTTCCCAGGGTAGCGCGGGGAAGTCCGCTCCAACCCCGTGACGATCGCAGGCAATCTCTGAGGATTGACGTTTGCCCCAGAGGGGCGGCGATCTCTGCAACAACTGCCCACGCTATGTATGCTGTGTGTTGAGCGATGTCTCCCCGGCTGGCGCTGGATCCCAGCCGGGGGACTCGTTCTAGGGGGTGACATGGACGATCATGCAGGTCCGGGCGCCGCACCGAGGCGAGGGGTCATTGAGTCTCTGAGTGGCGCCGTGGACGACGCTTCCTGGGGGCGGCTGGAGAGGTACGCACAGCTGCTGGGGCAGCAGTCCAGGCGCCTGAGGCTGGTCTCGAGGCGAGCAGAGGGCGAGATCGGTCTCCACGTCACGGACGCGGCGGCGCTGCTCAGAGTAGAGCCGCTGGGGGGTGCCACGGGGCGTGCACAGGATGTGGCCGACCTGGGTACAGGCGGTGGGATTCCCGGCGTGGTCATCGCAATACTGCGGCCCGCTGTGCGCGTCGTCCTGGTGGATGCGAGGAGGAGCAGGATCGTGTTTCTGAAGGAGGCAGCACGCGAGCTCGCTCTGGACAATGTCGAGGTGGTGCACGCGAGGCTCGAGGCGCTGGGGGGTGTGCGGCAGTTCGATGTGGCGGTGTCTCGAGCCCTGGGGGCGATCGAGGAGACGCTTGTCCCAAGCCTGAGGCTGCTATCGAGCCGGGGACGGCTGATCCTGTTCAAGGGCCCGGCGTGGGAGCGGGAGGAGGCGCGCGCAGTCTCGCTCGCGAGCGGCGTTGGTTGCGAGTTGGGGTGGGTGCGGGATGTCCAGTTGCCTGGGTACGGAAGAGGCACGCGGTTCGTGGAGTTCCACGTGAAGCAAGAGGGGAGGGCGCCCGGCACGCCGGGTGGCAGGCGATCCCAGAAGACTGAGCCGCCTGGCTGAGCACCGCGAGAGCAGAGTCGGGCGGCCTCTTACCATCAGCGAGGGGGCCGTCGGGAGCGCAGATCCTAGCGTCCGCAGCCTTGGTGCCGTGGATGAGGCCGGCACGCCCAGCCCCCGCACTGCCTCTCCACGTTCCACGTGAAACACCCCGGCGCGGACACCCCGCGCATGCAGTCCGATGCCGCCAGCGCACGACCGCTCAACGCCCCATATCCCAGTGCCCCGGGTCCCGACACGCTCACACCAATCCCCTGTGGACAACAGCGCTTATCCAGAATTTCTCTCTTGACAGTTCTTCGGCTCGCTGTATGATGCTCCCACCACCTGCCAGCATGAAGCCAGCGCCTGGCGTGGGATGACATGCGCTATCCACATCGAGGGGTACCATGGGCCGGGTGATCGCCATCGCCAATCAGAAGGGCGGGGTCGGGAAGACGACAACGGCCGTCAACCTTTCAGCATGTACGGCCGTGGCTGAGCGTCCGACCCTGCTCGTGGACATCGACCCACAGGCCAACGCGACAAGCGGCATCGGGATCGCGCGGGACGATGTGAAGCAGAGCATCTATGAGGTGCTGATCGGTGAGGCGGAGGTCAACGAGGCGATCGTCAAGGCCGCGGAGCTGCCGTTCCTGGATGTGCTGCCGGCGCATCAGCGGCTGATCGGGGCGGAGATCGAGCTCGTGAACGTGATGGCACGAGAGACACGGTTGAAGCGCGCGCTGGAGCGTGTCAGGGACGACTACCAATTCATCTTCATCGACTGCCCGCCATCACTGGGCCTACTCACCGTGAACACGCTGACGGCCGCTGACACCGTGATCGTGCCCATCCAGTGCGAGTACTACGCCCTTGAGGGGTTGGGCCAGCTCCTCAACAGCATTCGCCTTGTGCAGCGGAACCTGAACGCGGGGCTGCGGATCGAGGGCATCGCGCTGACGATGTACGATGGCCGACTGACGCTTGCGCGGCAGGTGGCCGACGAGGCGCGGCGGTACTTCGGTGACAGGGTCTACAAAGCCATGATCCCGCGGAACGTGCGGCTGGGGGAGGCCCCAAGCTTCGGGCGGCCGATCATCCTCTATGACATCCTGTCCGCCGGGGCGCAGAGCTACATCGCCCTCGCCAAGGAGGTCATGGCCGGCGGAGAGCAGGCCGCGATCGTAGGTGTTGGAAGCAGAGTGGACGGCGCCGGAGCGGATGAAGTAGGCGATTGGCGCGAGACCGGGGGTGGGGCGAGATGAACAGGAAGGCACTTGGGCGTGGGCTGGGCGCACTGATCCCGGGGGCGGAGGCGCCGACGGCCGGACCCGGGCTGGCTGAGCTTCGTGTGGGCGACATCGAGCCGAACCCGGAGCAGCCGCGGACGATGTTCGATGAGGAGAGCCTCGGCGAGCTTGCCGCGTCGATCAAGGCGTACGGACTGCTGCAGCCGGTCATCGTGAGGGAGTTCGGCGGAGGGAAGTACCGGCTCGTGGCGGGGGAGCGGCGGTGGCGGGCGGCACGGCTGGCGGGGCTCGAGACCGTGAGCGCCGTGATCAGGAACTCGGACGATGCGGGGGCCATCGCGGTCGCCCTCGTGGAGAACCTGCAGCGCGAGAATCTGAACCCGATCGACGAGGCGCACGGGTACGAGACGCTGATGGAGGTCGCTGGAGCGACGCAGGTCGATGTCGCGGAGCGCGTCGGCAAGGACCGGAGCACCGTGGCGAACGCGCTTCGGCTGCTCGATCTGCCCCCTGACGTTCAGCAGATGCTGCGAAGCGGGAAGCTCAGCGCAGGGCATGGGCGGGCGCTGCTGGGCCTCGGCAGTCCCGACGAGCGGCGGCGAGTCGCCGAGCGGGCGGCGGCTCGCGGGCTGTCCGTGAGAGAGGTCGAGGCGCTCGCGCGCGGGGCCGTGAAGAGGAAGAAGGCGGCGCGACCGAGGCGCAGCGATGACCCATTCATCAGGGAGTGGGAGGAGCGGCTTCAGAGGGTGTTCGGAACCCTGGTGAGGATCGAACGGCTCGGGAAGGAGGGGTCCGTCCGGATCGAGTACTACTCGGACGAGGACCTCGAGAGGATCCTCGAGCAGCTCACGATGGGCGGCGCGAGGTGAGCGCGGGAGTCGGACAGGGCTTGGATGTTGACTTGGCGCATGTCGTCTGATAGCGTCGCGCCGTCCGTGGCGCGGGGCGTGGGAGATGGGCTCGGAGCGAGGCTCTGAAGCCAGGTCGCAGGGGGGTCCGCGATGTTCCAGAAAGAGGGCGAGAGGACGACCGTGGGCGGCGTGAACACGGTGATCGGTGAGGGAACCACCCTCAAGGGCGACATCAAGGTCGAGGGCAGCATCGAGGTCGACGGGGACTATGAGGGCACGATCGACGCGACCGACACGCTGATCGTCGGCAGCAGCGGCAAGGTGGACGGTGACGCCACCGTCGCGAACGCCGTGATCGGTGGCCACATGTACGGCAACGTGTTCGCGTCCGGAAAGATCGAGCTTCGTCGCGGGTCCCAGCTGCTCGGTGACATCAAGACGCGCGGGCTCGTGATCGAGGACGGCGTCGTGTTCCAGGGCAACTGCCAGATGGGCGACGTCGTCGAACCGCCGACGCGGCGCCGATCGGATAGCCGACTCGAGCGGAGCGACAGCGAGGAACTCGAGGAAGCCGAGGCACGCTACTAGGTCTTCCTTGAGCGTGTCCTGCGCGGATCCGCAGCCACTGTGAAGCCCCCCGCGGCGGCACGTGTGGACAAATGTGCATAGCGGGGCCTCACTACGCTATCTCCCGATAAGATGGCACGTTAGATGACACGGGGGTCAGCGCGCAGGCGCGGTTATCCACCGGAGTCGCAGTCTGTCAGTAGCCGCGCCGAATGCGCAAGTGCGTGCGGTCCGCGGGGTTGCGCGTCGCCGCTCCGCGCGGCCGGCCGCGGCCTGCGCGTGTGGATGACCTGTAGATGAACTCCCGGCGCGAGGACGCACGGTCGTCGCTCGAGGAGGACGCGTGGTCTCGGAAGCGATTCGCAGGATCAGGGATGCGGAGAAGGCCGCGGACGAAGCAGCCCGCTCGGCTCACAGTGACGCGAAGCGCATGCTCGCCGACGCGCGGGAGACGGCCGAACGCATGCTGCAGGATGCGACACGCGAGGCTCGGGACGAGGGCAGGAAGCTCGTTGATGCTGCGCGTGCCGAGGCTGAAGCCCGCGCAGACAGCGCACTCGCGGACGGTCGGCGGGAGGTCGAGGAGATTCGTCGCACAGCCGCCGGTCGGATCAGCGCTGCAGTGAAGAGCGCGCTCAAGGCCGTGGTGTCGTAGCCGGGCGGAGACGGGGGCACATGGCGATCGCGCGGATGAAGAGGATCCAGATCCTCGCGCACAAGAGCGCCAGGGCGGATGTCGTCGCCGCCCTTCGGGAAGGCGGGGCCCTCCACATCACAGAGCCGTCGGTGGACCCCGCCGATGCCGCACGGCGCGAGCCGCCGCAGGACGTGGTTCGCCGACTGCAGGGTGAGCTCACGAAGCTCCAGCACGTGAGGCAGTTCCTCAAGCCGTACGCCCCAAGGATCTCAGGTCTTCACGCCCTCGCTGCCCCGAAGGTGCTCGTGAGCGATGACGAGCTCCGCGCCACGCTCGAGGCCGCGGACGTCGATGCCTGGTATCGACGCTGCGTCGAGCTCGAGGGCATGGTCCGGAGCGCCGATGCCGAGATCCTGCGCAGGGAGACCCTCGCCGCGGAACTGAACCGCTGGGCCGGGCTCGGCATGCCCGTGGGCGACGCGAAGGACACGGCGCGCGTCGCCGTGGGACTCGCAACCGTCGCGGCCACCGACGCAGGAGCGCTTCCGAGCGCGCTCGCGAGCGGCGCGCGCGAGACCGCGGTCGTGGAGGTGTCGCGCAACAGCTCGACCGCCTGCGTCGCGATCCTCTTCCACCACGACACCGCCTCGGCCGTGTCCCCGATCCTCAAGCGCTACAACGTCCGCTGGGTGGACCTCTCCGGCGCGTCCGGTCTTCCCGAGGACGCCGTGCGGCGACTCCTCGAGGAGGCCGATGCCGCGCGCGCGCGCATCGACGGGCTGCGCGCCGAGGCCGCGGCGCTCGCGGACGAGTACTCGCGGGTTCTCATCGTCTTGGACGAAGCCGCCGAGCGCCTGGCGAAGGAGACGGCGCAGGAGCGCTTCGCGGCGACGCGCGAGACCTTCCTCGTTGAGGGATGGGTCCGCGGCAGGGATGAGGCGGCCCTCGTCGGGCGCCTGCGCGCGATCTCGCCGGCGATCGAGATGCGAAGCCGCGAGCCCGAGCCCGGAGAGGACGTGCCGGTCGACTTCGACAACCGCCCGCTCGTCAAGCCGTGCGAGTTCGTCGTCACGATGTACGGCAGGCCGGCCTACTGGGAGTGGGACCCGACCCCGCTCATCGCGCCGTTCTTCATTCTGTTCTTCGGCCTCTGCGTCGGGGACGTCATCTACGGGGCGGCCATCGCGCTCGCCGCGCTCCTTCTGATCAGCCGGCTCCCGAAAGGCAACGCCGCGCGCGTCGCGCTGCAGCTGCTCGTGATGGGCGGCGCGGCGTCCATGCTCGTCGGCGTCCTCACCGGGAGCTGGGCGGGGATCGCGGCGTCCTCGCTGCCGTCGCCGCTCAGGCGGGCGACGCTCATCGACCCGCTCGCGGAGCCGATGACGATGCTCAACATCGTGTTCCTCTTCGGGCTCATCCACGTGCTGCTCGGCGTGGCCGTCAAGATGGCGATGAACTTCAAGGAGGGTCGCTGGCTCGACGCGGTCCTCGACGAGCTCGTGTGGATCGTGCTCATCGCCGCCCTCGCGCCGCTCGGGTTCAAGTTCATCTTCGGCGGCTCGGTGTCCGACGCAGTGATCGGCGCGTGCAGGACGTGGGCGATCGTGTTCCTCGCGATCGCCGCCGTCACGGGCGGGCGCAAGAACCGCAATCCGGTCCTCAAGGTCCTCGGCGGCATCCCGAAGCTCTACGGCGTCGTGAACTACTTCGCCGATGTGCTGTCGTACGCGCGTCTTCTCGCGCTCGGCCTGGCAACGAGCGCCATCGCGCTCGCGATCAACGGCGTCGGTGAGATGGCGTCGGGCATGCCGGTCATAGGGCCGGTGCTCATGGTGCTCGTGCTGCTCGGCGGGCACGTCTTCAACTGCACGATCAACATCCTCGGCGCGTTCGTCCATCCCGCGAGGCTGCAGTACCTCGAGTTCTTCGGGAAATTCTTCACGGGTGGCGGGAGGCCGTTCACGCCGTTCCGATCGGAGAGGCGCTACTCGACGGTCTCACGGTAGGCCGAAAGGCGCCGCCCGACGCGGGGGCGCGGAGCGCGACGAACACGGAAGCGATCCACGAGCGGGGAAGGAGCTGACGCATGGACGGGATGATGGTAGCAATGGCCGGGGCGGCGCTGGCGGCCGGGCTCGCCGGGACGGGCTCGGCGGTCGGCTGCGGCATCGCGGGACAGGCGGCGTCGGGCGTGGTCGCCGAGGACCCCGAGAAGTTCGGGCGGGTCCTGCTGCTTCAGGCGCTCCCGGGCACGCAGGGCATCTACGGCATCGTCGCGATGTTCCTCGCGATCAACAAGATGGTCGCGCTCGGGCTCGGGGACATGAGCGCGGGGCAGGGCTGGCGCGTCTTCTTCGCGTGCGTCCCCGTCGCGATCGCCGGTCTCACGAGCGGGATCGCGCAGGGCCGCGTCTCCGGCGCCGCGTGCGGGCTCACGGCGAAGCGACCCGACGAGATGGGCAAGGGCATGATCTTCGCGGTCGTTGTCGAGACCTACGCGGTGCTCGGCCTGCTCGCGACGATTCTCCTTCTCGGCCAGATCTAGGCCGGACAGGGGCGGGGCGATGGCGCTTGAGGACATCCTGAAGAAGATCGAGGCGGACGCCGAGGAGGCGTGCCGTGGGATCATCGCGGAAGCGCGGCGCGAGGCCGAGGCGGCGCTCGAGGCGGCAAGACGGAAGGCCGCCGCCGAGGCCGAGCGGATCCGCGCTCGGGCGACGCAGCGCGCCGACGAGGAGCGGAACCGCATCCTGACGCTCGCGAGGCTCGCCGCGCGGCGCGAGCTCCTGAGCGAGAAGCGCGCTCTCATCGACCGCGTGTTCGAGGAGACGCGCGAGAGCATCATGACGATGCCGGCCGACGAGTACGGCCGCTTCATCAGGGCGCTCCTCAGGCAGGCCGTGGAGGCCGGTGACGAGGAAGTGATCGTGGGGGAAGGGGAACGACGGATCGATCAGCGGCTTCTCGACGGGTTCTCGCAGGAGCGCGGCACGCCCGGCGGCCTCAGACTCTCCACTGAGCGGCGGCCGATCGACGGCGGCTTCGTGCTGCGCCGCGGGAAGACCGAGACGAACTGCTCGCTCGAGACGGTCCTTCGCGGAGCGCGCGAGCGGCTCGAGACCGAGGTGGCGGGCATCCTGTTCGCTGAGGACGCGACGCGGTAGGAGAGCGGATGGCCGACGACACCAGGTACGCCTACGCCGTCGCGAGGGTGAGGGGGATGGAGACCCGCGCCCTCGACCGGCAGTGGATCGAGCGGCTCCTCTCGGAGACGCCCGACGGCGTCCTGAAGGCGCTCGGCGACTCGGGGTACCAGGACGCGCTCGCCGGCGTCGCGCGTCCGCAGGACATCGAGCGCGGGCTCGAGCGGGCGCTCGCCCAGACGCTCGCGACGATCTCCGGCGTGTCGCCCGAGCCCGAGCTCATCGACCTCTTCAGGCTGCGGTGGGACTTCCGAAATCTGAAGTCGCTCCTCAAGGCCGCGGCGCTCAGGCGGGGCGACGGCCATCTCGGCCTCGCCGACGGCATCGGGACCGTGCCGCTCGACGCCATGAGGAAGGCGGTCGAGGAGGGCGGCTTCGCGCAGATCCCCGAGCCGGTCGCGGAGGCCGCGCGCTCGGCGCTCGAGGCGCACCGCGAGACGGGCGAGCTCGCGGCGATCGACCGTGTCTGCGACGCGGCGCTGTGGGCGCACTCGCTCGCGACCGCGCGCGCGAGGCGGAACCAGTTCCTGGAATCGTACTTCCGTGTCGAGATCGACCTTGCGAACGTCCGCGCGTTCCTTCGGATGAGACAGGCCGGGGCGGACGCGGCCGACCTCGCGCGAACGCTCGTGGCCGGAGGCGAGCTCGACGCGACCTTCTTCACGCGGCTTCTCGGAGAGCCGGTCGACTCGCTCGCCCGCGCGCTGGAGTACGGTCCCTACGGCGATCTCGCGCCGGCGCTCCGCGAGTGGGCGCCGGAGAGGTCGTACGCGGTCGAGCGCGCGTGCGACAACGCGCTGCTCGCGCGGGTCGAGCCCGCGAAGACCGTCGCGTACGGGATCGAGCCGCTCATCGCGTACGTCCTGCGGCGGCAGATCGAGATCAGGCTCGTTCGCACCGCCGTGCTCGCGAGGCTCGGCGGCCTCGCGAGAGGCGACGTCGAGGAGCGCCTGAGGAGCGTCCATGTCTAGAACCGCCACCATCGCCTTCATCGGGGACCGCGACTCCGTGCTCGGCCTTCGGGCCTTCGGAGTGGCCGCGATGCCGGCGGCGACGCCGGAGGAGGCGCGCGCGGCGTTCGCCGAGGCCGTGGCGGCCGGCCACGCCATCGTCTTCGTGACCGAGGACGTTCACGAGGCGTGCGCGGCCGAGATCGCGGCGCTGCGCGACCGGGCGCTGCCGACCGTGACGGTGCTGCCGGGCGTGAGGGGCTCGAGCGGGCTTGCGGCGAAGGAGATCCATCGGGCCGTGTCCGCGGCCGTCGGCGCCGACATCCTGGCGGTGGGACGAAACGACTAGCCGCGACGCGACGTCGCGCGGGAGACCCGGAATGGCACAGTCGAAGGTCCAGGGGTCCATCAGGAAGGTGTCCGGTCCGCTCGTCGTGGCCGACGGCATGCGCGAGGCGCGCATGTTCGACGTCGTGCTCGTGAGCGACAAGCGGCTCATCGGAGAGATCATCGAGGTGAGGGGCGACCTCGCCTCGATCCAGGTCTACGAGGACACCGGCGGCCTCGGCCCCGGCGAGCCCGTCGTGTCGCTCGGCGAGCCGCTGTCCGTCGAGCTCGGCCCGGGCCTCATCGAGTCCATCTACGACGGCATCCAGCGCCCGCTCGATCAGATCAGGTCGAAGGTCGGCGATCACGTCACGCGCGGCGTGCACGTGCCGGGCCTTGACCGCTCGAAGAAGTGGGAGTTCACGGCGACGGCGAAGGCGGGGGACGAGGTGACGGGCGGCGACGTTCTCGGCACCGTGCCGGAGACGAGCCTCGTTGTCCACAAGGTGCTCGTGCCGCCCGGCGTGAAGGGGACGATCAGGAGGCTCGCGAGCGGCGAGTTCGCGGTCGAGGACGTCATCGGCGAGCTCGAGGACGGCGGGGGGACGCACGAGCTTCGGCTCATGCACCGGTGGCCCGTCCGCCTCGCGAGGCCCTACCAGGAGCGTCTCACGCCCGAGGAGCCGCTCGTCACCGGGCAGCGCGTCGTGGACGCGTTCTTCCCGATCGGGAAGGGCGGCACCGGGTGCGTGCCGGGCCCGTTCGGCGCCGGGAAGACCGTCATCCAGCATCAGCTCGCCAAGTGGGCCGACGCCGAGATCGTCGTCTACATCGGCTGCGGCGAGCGCGGGAACGAGATGACCGACGTGCTCAGGGAGTTCCCCGAGCTCACCGACCCGCGCTCCGGAGAGCCGCTCATGAAGCGGACCGTCCTCGTCGCCAACACCTCGAACATGCCGGTCGCCGCGCGCGAGGCGTCCATCTACACGGGCATCACGATCGCGGAGTACTTCCGCGACATGGGCTACTCCGTCGCGCTCATGGCCGACTCGACCTCCCGCTGGGCCGAGGCGCTCCGCGAGATGTCGGGCCGCCTCGAGGAGATGCCGGGCGAGGAGGGGTACCCGGCCTACCTCCCTGCGCGCGCCGCGCAGTTCTATGAGCGCGCGGGTCGGGTCGTGTGCCTCGGGTCCGACCGCCGCGTCGGTGCGCTCTCCGCGGTGGGCGCGGTCTCGCCGCCCGGCGGCGACCTCTCGGACCCGGTCGTCCAGGCGACGCTCAAGGTCGTCAAGGTGTTCTGGTCGCTCGAGGACTGGCTCGCGTACGAGCGCCACTTCCCGGCCATCAACTGGCTCACGAGCTACTCGCTCTACCACGACAGCCTCGCGGACTACTTCCGCCGCGAGGTGTCCGAGGACTGGGAGACGACGCGGCAGGCGGCGATGAGGGTCCTGCAGCAGGAGGCGGAGCTCAAGGAGATCGCGCGGCTCGTCGGCGTGGACGCGCTCTCGAACCGCGACCGCCTCGTCCTCGGCACCGCGAAGGCCCTGCGCGAGGACTTCCTTCACCAGAACGCCTTCGACGACGTGGACACGTACACGTCGTTCCCGAAGCAGTACCGGATGCTCCGGAACATCATGGCGTTCAGCCGGATCGCGAGCGAGGCCGTCGAGCTGGGCGTCCAGGCGGAGGATCTGTTCGCGCTGGGGGTCGTCGGGGAGATCGCGCGGTCTCGCTACGTCCCGGAGTCGGACGTCGCGGAGCTGGATGCCATCGCGACGCGCATCGAGTCGCAGGTGCGCGCGCTCGTCGAGAAGCGCGAGGGCGCTCAGGTCTGAACCGAGCAGGGGAGAGACGATGCTGAAGGAGTACAGGACCGTCCGGGAGATCGCGGGGCCGCTCCTGCTTGTCGCGGGGGTCTCCGGGATCAAGTACGAGGAGCTGGCGGAGGTCGAGCTGCCGGGCGGGGAGGTGCGGCGGGGCAGGGTCCTCGAGGTGAACGAAGACGTGGCGCTCGTGCAGCTCTTCGAGGGCGCGACGGGCGTGAGCGTCGAGAGCGCCCGCGTGCGCTTCCTCGGGCGCGGGCTTGAGATCGGGCTCTCTCGCGACATCCTCGGCCGCGTCTTCGACGGCCTCGGGCGCCCGAAAGACAACGGCCCGGCGATCATCCCCGACAGGAAGAGCGACGTGGCCGGCTCGCCCATCAACCCGACCGCGCGCGACTACCCCAACGAGTTCATCCAGACGGGCGTCTCGTCCATCGACGGCCTGAACACGCTCGTCCGCGGCCAGAAGCTGCCCATCTTCAGCGGCTTCGGTCTGCCGCACGCCGAACTCGCGGCGCAGATCGCGAGGCAGGCGACCGTGCTCTCGGCCGCGGAGGACTTCGCCGTCGTGTTCGCGGCGATGGGCATCACCTTCGAGGAGGCCGAGTACTTCGTGTCGGACTTCCGGAGGACCGGGGCCATCGAGCGCGCCGTGCTCTTCATGAATCTCGCGAACGACCCGGCGATCGAGCGCATCGCGACGCCGCGGATGGCGCTCACCGCGGCGGAGTACCTCGCGTTCGACCTCGGGATGCACGTGCTCGTCATCCTCACGGACATGACGAACTACTGCGAGGCGCTCCGCGAGATCTCGGCCGCGCGCAAGGAGGTCCCCGGCCGCCGCGGCTACCCGGGCTACCTCTACACCGACCTCGCGACCATCTACGAGCGCGCGGGGCGCATCAAGGGCAGGAAGGGCTCCATCACGCAGATCCCGGTGGTCTCGATGCCGGAGGACGACAAGACGCATCCCATCCCGGACCTCACGGGATACATCACCGAGGGGCAGATCATCCTGGACCGGGCGCTCCACCGGAAGGGCATCTACCCGCCCATCAACGTGCTGCCGTCGCTCTCGCGCCTCCGCGACAAGGGCATCGGCGCGGGCCGCACCCGCGAGGACCACGCGAGCCTCGCCAACCAGCTCTTCGCTGCGTACGCGCGCGGCAAGGAGGCGCAGGAGCTCGCGGTCATCCTCGGCGAGGCCGCGCTCTCGCCCGAGGACAAGGCGTTCTTCAAGTTCGCCGACGTGTTCGAGGGCCGCTACGTGCAGCAAGGGACCGACGAGAACCGCACCATCGAGGAGACGCTCGCGCTCGGCTGGGAGCTTCTTGAGATCCTGCCGGTGGCCGAGCTCAAGCGCGTGAAGCCCGAGCACATCGCGAAGTACATGAAGAGGAAGGTCGACGCCGCGTGAGACTCCGCGCGAACCCCACCAGGATGCAGCTCCTTCGCCTGAGGCGAAGGAGCGTTCTCGCCCGCCGCGGGCACAAGCTCCTCAAGGACAAGCAGGAGGAGCTCATGCGCCGCTTCCTCGGGCTCGTGCACCACGTGCGCGACCTCCGCGCGGAGGTGGACGAGGAGCTCGCGCGCGCGCACCGCGCGTTCCTGTCCGCGCGGTTCGACATGGACCGAAGCGCGATGGACGCGGCGCTTTCGTTCTCGCGCCGCCTCGTCGAGGTGCGCGCGGACCGCGAGCAGGTGATGAACCTCAAGGTCCCGAAGTTCAGCGTCGAGTTCCCCGAGCAGGCGGAACTCGGGTACGGGTACCTCGAGACCACGGCGGACCTCGACCGCGCGCTTGCGATGTACGCCGCGGCCCTCCCGAAGCTCGTCCGGCTCGCCGAGATGGAGAAGGCCGTCCAGCTCATCGCCGCCGAGCTCGAGAAGACGCGTCGGAGGGTGAACGCGCTCGAGCACATCCTCGTGCCGAGCCTCGAGGAGACCATCCGGTTCATCTCGGACCGGCTCTCCGAGCTTGAGCGCGCGAACGCGACCCGGCTCATGAAGGTGAAGGAGATCGTGAGGAAGCACTAGCGGCAGCGGGGCCGGGGCGGCGTGACACGCCGACCGGCGCCGGCGGCGCCAGGCGGCTGGAACGAACGAGGGGCGCGGGTGACCGCGCCCCTCGTCGTGTTCGCGGGCCTTGAGTCCCGGCGGGAAGTCTAGAAGAAGAACTCCGCCCTGACCGAGTACTCGACGCCCATGTCGCTGATCGTGGCCTCGGACGGCTCCAGGTAGGAGCTGGAGTCGTGCTTGTAGCTCAGGCTCGTGTACCGGGGGTAGATCTCCGGACCGATGGCGAAGGCGCCGTCGCCCAGGTACCAGCGGGCCCTGATGACGGGGCCGATGGACCAGCCGGACGCGCCCTCCTCACGGTCGGACTCGCTGTAGCCGGTCAGCTCCAAGGTCCACTTGGCCGAATGCAGCTGGAACCTCAGGCCGAGGTCGAGTTCGATCGGATCGGGCTCGATCATCGTGTAGAGGCCCGTCAGGCCGATGGTCCGCCACGTGACCTGCTCGGTGTACTCGTTGTCCGCGCGGGTGTCCTCCCACTCCTCGAACCACTTCGAGCTCGACATCCCGAAGCTCAGCTCGCCGGCCATGGCGCCGGTGCGGTACCCGAAGCACATCTCGGTGTAGTCGAAGAGACCGTCGTCCGTGCGATCGAGGTAGTAGAGCGGATGGGCCGGGTCCTCGTCCCAGTCGTAGTACGGTCCGTGCCAGTAGGGGTTGAGCCAGGTGCGACCCATGCCGCTCAGACGAAGGCCCATGTAGAAGCCGTCATCCGCCACCGCGGTGCCTGCGCCGGCGAGCATCGCCACGACGAGCGCAAGCAGAACAGCGCGACGCATATGCCCTCCTTCTTGTTCCGCCCCCCCGGCGTCCCGCCTTCGCTGCGGGATTCCCGACGCGCCGGGAACGGGCGGCGTGGTTGCCCGTTCCGCCCCGGGAGGCCCGGGGCTTCCGAGCGCCGAATCTTAGCACAGGGCCGGTTTCTGCCAAGCGGAAAATGGCGCGCATCACGAGCGAGGCCGGCCGGCCGGGGACGACGGTCCGACGGCCACCTCGCACTCCTCCGTCCACGGTGGGCTCACGATGCAGAGGAACGCGAGCCCACTCTTCCCGGCGTTCTCGATCCACTGCGTCGCTCCGGGCGGGACGCAGACGGCGTGCCCGGCGCGGAGCGATCGGGACTCGTCGCCCACGTGCATGACCGCCTGTCCCTCTATGATGTAGTAGACCTCGGTGTGCGTGAGCGCGTGGGGGAGCGTCGCCGCGCCGGGCTTCACGAACGCGTGCGCGAGGCTGTACCCGAGCGCCACGGGGTCCCGCTCCGGGTGGAGGAGCTCTCGGATCTCCGAGTGGTCGGCGGCCGTCAGCGGCCTGGTCGTCGCGACGTCCTTGACAAGCATCGTGGTCCTCCATAGGGTCGCTTGAGCGCGGACGCCGTCGCGGACCGCCGCGGTGACGACCCCGACTCCGGCGGGCCGAGTATGCCCGAGACGACCCGCCACGACAAGACCGGTCGGGCATGCCCCCCGAAAGCTCCTCTTGTCACCCGGAGGGGTTTTGTATAGCATTGGCCCCCGGCGAACCGTAACCGGGGGAAACGCAGTTCCCATCAGAGGAGGTGAGGCATGTTCCGATTGGTGTTCTGCATCCTCGCCGCGGGACTCCTCGTTCCCGCGACGCTGCACGCCGCAATCTCGTGCGAGGATCTCGGCGTGGGCATCAACGTCGGAGTGATGCAGCCCATCGGCTGCACGCACGAGTACGCCGACGCGGGGCTCACCCTCGGGCTTCAGGTGTCGAAGCCCATCAACGACAGGTTCTGGGTGGCCCTGGACTACCGGCACGGGGAGACCCGGAACAAGCCGATCGAGGAGCTCTTCGGCGAGGACGGCGACCGCTTCTCCGGCTGGGGCGAGCCGGACGAGTTCCGCACGATGTGGAACACGGGCTCCCTCTCCGCCATCTGGAACATCATGCCCGAGGCGAAGGTCCGCCCGTTCGTGAGCGCCGGACTCGGCATCACCTGGTGGCAGGTTGAGGACTGGCGCGACGGGAAGGGCACCGTCCCCGTCGGCTACGACAACGACGGCAAGCAGGGCAGGCTGCGCGGCGAGAACCTCACGGGCATCGTCGGCGCGGGCGTCGAGTTCTTCGCCGGCGAGCGCACCGCCATCGGCATCGGCGGCCGCTACAGCTACCTCTACAAGCAGAAGCTCGACACGTGCGGGCTCTCTTCGATCGAGGAGTACGGCTTCGAGGGCATGGACCTCAACAACACGCTGCTCGAAGGCTATGTCGCGCTGACCTACTACTTCGGCCCGGGCGACTGCGGCAAGAAGGCCGAGCCCGCCCCGGTCGACCTCAGCGCGATCGACACCGACGGCGACGGCGTGCCGGACCTCTACGACGAGTGCCCCGGCACCCCGCCCGGGACGACGGTGGACGAGCGCGGCTGCCCGAAGGTCACGCCTCCTCCGCCTCCTCCGCCTCCTCCGCCCCCGCCGCCCGTGGAGATCAAGCCGCAGCTGCTCGCGGTGACGGTCAACTTCGCGCTCAACAGCGCGACGCTCGACGGCACGGCCAGGGGGAAGCTGGACGCCATGGCCGCCGCGATGCTTGCTGACGCGGATCTCGCAGTGAGGGTCGGCGGGCACGCGTGCGACCTCGGCGGCGACGAGTACAACGAGCGGCTGTCGCAGCGCCGCGCCGTCGCCGTGAGAGACTACCTCGTCGCGAAGGGCATCGCCGGCTCGCGCATCACGACCGTCGGGCTGGGCGAGACCCAGCCTCTCATGGCGAACACGACCGAGGCGAACCGGTCGCAGAACAGACGGGCGATCATCGAGCCCGTGCGGTAGCGGGCCGACAGGAGGTCGCGCGCCGGATGCGGCGCGGCGGCCCACGGATGGGTGCACAAGGGAAGGGGCGGCGCAGTGCGTGCCGCCCCTTCATCTTGCGCTCCGCCCGCAACCCGCACGGCAACACGCGCGCCGGCCTCGCCCGCTGCACGATTCCCGTGGCACACCGCTTGCTAACCTGAACAACCGAGCTCGGGCCGCCGCGCCCGGGAGGGCACGCATGCGTGGGCGGTCGGCGCCCCGGCCCGCTGAAACGCGTTCACCCACGGGGGGAAGCATGTCGGAGCGAACAGGCGACACGGTCCGCAGGAAGGTCCTCGTGGCCGCGTGTGACGGCCAGGACAGCAGGGTCCTCGTCGACCGCGTCCAGGGCGCGGGCTACAAGGCGGTCGTGTGCACGACGCCCGAGCAAATGCTGGATGCCGCGACGGCCTCGAGTCCCGACCTCATCGTCGTCGAGTTCCCCGGCGAGGAGCTGCGCCGCTGCCAGGCCCTCGAGCGGCTGTCGGATGACGGGCGGTCGAGACCCATCCCCGTGCTCGTGCTGCGGAGGAAGGGACAGGAGCTCGCGGGCGCCGCGAGCGACATGGACAGCATGTGCTGGCCCGTCGGCGCGGTCGAGTTCGCGACGCGGGTTCGCGCGATGCTGCGGATCGCGTACGGCGACGAGCCCGGCGCGACCCCCGCGGACCGCGACGCGCTGACCCGCGTGTACAACCGGCGGTTCTGCGAGGACCGCCTGGAGAAGGAGGTCGAGCGGGCGAGGCGGTACGGGAGGAAGGTGTCCTGTGTGGTGTTCGACGTCGACAGCCTCGGGAGCGTCAACGCGCGCTTCGGCCATGAGGTCGGCGACGAGACGCTCCGGGGGCTTGCCGACGTGCTCCTGAGCGAGACGAGGCAGTCGGACATCGTCACGCGGTACGGCGGCGGCGAGTTCGCGGTCATCCTGCCCGAGACGGACGGGCGGGCCGCCGGCGTCATGGCGGAGCGCCTCCGCGTGTCGTTCGGCCAGCGGTCGCCTGTGCCCGACCTTCCCGAGCTCGTGGCCACGATGAGCGGCGGAGTGGCGACCTACCCCGACCACGCCCGCGACGCGACCACCCTCATGCGCATGGCGGACTCGGCGCTCTACCAGGCCAAGCAGGGCGGTCGGGACCGCACGGTCGTCGCGTTCTCCGAGGCCGTCGGAGGCCGATGGAGCGACGCGGACACGGGCGCCAGGATCCTCCTCGTCGAGGAGAACGACTACAGCCGGAACGTTGCGTCCGTCGTCCTGCGGGCGAACGGGTACGAGGTCATCGAGGCGTCGGACGGCCCGACCGCGCTCTACCTCGCCAAGTCGGCCCGCCCCGATCTCGTGATCATCGACGTGAGCCTCAACGGGATGAGCGGGCTTGAGGCTGCGAGGAGGCTTGTGCAGATGGAGGAGACCCGGTGCATTCCGGTCGTCGCCCTCACGGCGCACGACATGCCCCGTGACCTCGAGGAGCTCGTCCGCGCCGGGTGCCGCGGCTACATCACGAAGCCCATCGACACGAACAACCTCGCCGCGCAGATCCAGTCCTATCTGCGGCGGTGACACGCTCCCTCGCGTGGTGGTATCGTTGGACTCCATGGCGAGAGAGCACGCCGCGCCCCCAGAGAAGGCCCGCGACATCCCCACCCGGCGTCCCGGGCCGCGCGCGCTCCGCGCGGCCGGTGTCGTCGCCGTGCTCATGGTGTTCACCGCCCCGAACGGAAGCCCGGCGTTTCCGGCGGGCGCACGGCTCACCCACGTTCCTCCAGTCATCGTCGAAGAGCGCGTCGCGCTCCAGGTCGAGGCGGCCCTCACCGGCCTTGCCGCCGCCGACGTCGCGGCTGCGGACGTCGTCGTCCTCACCCCGTCCGGGGAGCGCGCGTTCCCGCTCTCGCTGTCGGGGAGCGTTCTGCTGGGCGCGATCCCCGCGGACCTCGTCCTGCCCGCGGAGCTCCGCTACTACCTTCGCGTGACCGATCTGACCGGAGACGCGCTCACGGCTCCTCCGTCGTCGCCGGCGCCCGGCTGGTACGCGGTGGCGGTCGCGGGCCGGGCGAGCGTCGCGGCGGCCGCGGACCTGCCGCCGGCGTCGCTCGACCCGGGCATCGAGGTCATCACCCCGCTTCCCGGCGAGATCGTCCCGGGGCGCCGCCCCGACGTCGTCGCCGTCCTCGATCCTCCGCTCGAGAGCCCATGGACGGCCGTCGTCCTCCTGGACGGCCGGGACGTGACGGACGCCGCCGAGCTGCGATCCGACCACTTCTACCTCTCACCGCCGGAGTCCCTCAGCGTCGGCGCGCACACGGTGGTCTTCTCGGCGCTCACTTCCTCGCGGGCGGTCGAGGGGAGGTGGATGTTCTTCGTGCAGGAGGCCCTGTGGGTCCCGCGGACGCCGGAACCCGACGCGACGGCGGCGCCGACGGGGGAGACCTGGGAGTCAGCGCCCGTCCTGAGCGGCTTCGTCAAGGTCGGTTGGGCGGCGGTGGCGGCCGACGCCGCGGACGCGGAGTCGCTCGAGGTCTTCCTTCCTTATGAAGAGGTGAGCGCGCCGAGCCTCGACCTCTACGCGTCGTCCCTCGGAGTCGGGAGCACGTGGATGGCGACGGCGCGATACGACCCGCTCTTCGACGAACGACTGAGCGGGGCCTTCCTGTTCGAATCGTCGTCGTTTGACGCAGAGGCCGGCGATATCTACCCGTCGCTGACACGCGCGACGCTGGAGTGGGCCTCCGGGCTGGGGGCGCGCGCGGCGGTCCGCGTCGGGCCGACCAGGACCGACGTCGTCGCGCTCAGACTCGCCGAGGCCGACACGACCGACGGATGGGGCGCGTACGCGCGCTACGCGCTGGGGGCGAAGGAGACCGTGGCGTGGGGGACGGGCAGCGAGCTCGCGCTCGCGTTCCTGCACGCGTTCGACGACACGGCGACGGTGGCCGCCGCCGACCGCGTCGTCGAGCCCGTCGAGAACGACGTGCTCGCGGCGAGGCTTCTCGTCCGAGGCGGCCGGAGGTTCGTCGAGGCCGAGGCCGCGAGGTCGTGGTCGAGCGGCGTCGTCGAGGGCGACGGCGCGCACGCGCGCGTGCGGGTCGGCTACGAGAAGGACCACGCGAACCGCGCGTGGATCGAGTACGCGCGCGCCGACACGGCGTTCTACGCCGCGGGGAACATCGCCACGAGGCCCGGGCGGGAGAGCGTCGGGGTGGAGGCGGCCTATTCGCCGGCGGCGTTGGGCGCGCTCGTGACCGCCGAGGTGCACCGCACCGAAGGGTCGGCGTCCGGGACCGCGGCGGACGAGTGGGGGACGGTCCTCACGGCGCGGGCCGACGGCGTGCTCACGGTGGCGGGCGGCGACGCGCGGGGCTACGCGCTCGCGCGATACGACCGGACCCCGTACGACGCGTACGACTACCGCTACGTCCAGGGCGCCGCCGGGTGCTCGTATCGCCGGGACCGGCTGTTCGTCTCGCTCTCGCTCTTCTGGTCGCGCATCTCCGCCACGGCGGACAACGAGACCGCGGGCGCGGGCGGCGAGGTCCGCTGGGAGGTTCTGCCCAGCGACCTCACGGCCCGGGCGTCCACGCGCTGGACGTTCGGAACAGGCGACGACGACTCGACGCGGGCGACCCACACGCTTGCACTGCGATACCGCTTCGACGCCTGGGATCTCGAGACCGAGTACCGATACCTCGAGCTTGAGGACCGGGCAACTCCGGACGAGAGCTACACCGAGCACGTCGGGATCGTCCGCCTCGGACGGCGCTTCTGACCCGCTCCGTGCGGCGAGCGGCGGGCGGCCCCGAAACGCCGCCTCGGCCGGGAACAACTCGCCACGTCGCGGTCTCTAACTCACGAGCAACAGGGCGCGGAGGGCGTGAAGGGTGAAGCCCGACTTCGAGGAACTGGTGGCGCGCTACGACAAGAGGCTCGTGAACGTCATGTACGGACTGACCGGCGACTACGATGACGCGCTCGACCTCGCCGAGGAGGCCTTCGTGAGCGCCATGCGCGCCTACGACGGCTTCCGCGGCGACGCCGACCCGTTCACGTGGCTCTACCGCATCGCCGTCAACGTGTTCAAGAAGCGGCATCGCAGGCAGGCGCGCCGGGCCGCGTTGTGGCGGGACCATGCCGAGCAGGACCCGCCGCCGTCGGCGGAGTGGCGGACGCCGGCGCTCGACGCGGTCGAAAGGGAGCGCGCCGCGGCGGTCCGCGCGGCGGTCGCGGGACTGCGGGAGCCGTACCGCGAGGCGATCGTGCTCCGGTACATGTCGGACGCGAGCTACGAGGAGATCGCCGCGGTGACGCGGTGCTCGGTCGGCACCGTGAAGTCGAGGATCGCGCGGGGGAAGGCGATGCTCGGACGGCTGCTCGAGGGCAAGGTGTGAGGCCGCCGGGCGGACCGACGGGCGCGGCGGGGAGGAGACGATGGCAACAGGACGGGATGAGCAGAGGACCGGGGCGCCCATGGGGCCCGAGGACGAGCGGGTCGAGCGGCTGCTCGGCGAGCTCCGGCAGGCCGAGCTCCCGCCGTTCTATCGGGAGAGGCTGCTCGCGAGGCTCCGCGGAGACGCGGCGGGGCGGACGCGCGCGGGGCTCCTCCGCTCGCCCAGGCTCGCGTGGGCGGTCGCAGCGGTGGCAGTGGCCGCGCTGGCCGTCGTGCTCGCGCGCGGCGGGCGGCAGGCGCCGATCGCCGTCCCCGTCGCGCCGCAGGCGGAACAGGTCGCCGTGGAGTCCGAGGTTGTCGCGCCGAGGATCGACCCCATGCTCCCGCAGGGGAACGCGGTCGTGGGCGGCGGCCAGGTGGAGATCGTGGCGGCGATCACGCCGCCGCTCGAGGGGGCGGTCATCCGGTTGCTCGTGGACGAGGAGGACGTGACCGGGCTCGCGGAGGTCACGGCGGACTACGTCATGTACACGCCGGGGGAGCGGTTCGCCGAGGGCGAGCACGTCATCACCATCGAGATCCGAGACCGCGCCGGGAACAAGATCAGGGACATCACGTGGCTCTTCTACACGGTGGACGGACACCGCGCTCCGGACGAGCGCGTGTGAAACGAAGGGATGGAGGTGATCGCATGTTTCGCGCACACGGCATCATGCTGACGGTTGCGTTCGCCGTCGCGCTCGCGACGACGGGCCAAGCGGCCGCCGACGCGCTGACAGTCACGGTCTCGCCGGCCGAGGCGTACCTGAGGCCGGGCGCGGAGGTCCGCTTCACGGCCTCCGTGACGGACGCGCAGGGGCGGCCGGTCTCCGCCGAGCTCTCGTGGTCGGTGATCCCGCCGCGGCTCGGCCGAGTCGGCGCGGACGGCAGGCTCGTCGCGCTGAACAACGAAGGGCGAGGCATCGTGAGGGTCGTGGCTCGTCACGGCGAGGCCACAGGGTCCGGGCACGCGGTGATCGAGGTCGGGAGCGCGGCACCGAGGCGGCTGTCGGTCACGGTCGCTCCGCCGGACGCCGCGACCCCGACCGGGGGCCAGGTGCAGTTCGAGGCCTCGGTCACGGATCCGCTGACCGGGGAGTCCGTGAGCGCGGACGTGCGATGGGTCGTGCTCCCCGACGCGCTCGGCGTTGTGACGGGCTCAGGCCTCTTCACGGCGGGCGACGCCTCGGGCGCCGGCCGCGTCGCCGCGCACGCCTCCTCCGGCGGCCGCGAGGGCGTCGGCGCCGCGAGCGTGGTGGTCGGCGAGCCCGAGAGCGGGCGGCTGCGGGTGATCGTGAGGCCGCCTCGCGCCCTGTTGCGGCCGGGGGACGAGGCGCGCTTCGAGGCGATCGTGCTGGACGAGAGCGGCCAGTCCGTGCAGGTGCCGGTCGAGTGGTCCGTCGTGCCGCGCGCGCTCGGGGCCATCACCGCCGGCGGCGTGTTCACGGCAGGACCCGAGGAGATGGACGGGCGCGTCGTCGCGACCGCGATGGCCGTCGACGGCCCCGCGCGCGGGTTCGCGGCCGTCGAGGTGAGGTACCCGGGGCCCGCCGGTCTGCGCGTGCACATCCGTCCGAAGGGCGCCTCGGTGGCGCCGGGCGGGGACGTGCAGTTCGAGGCCGTCGTGCTCGGCCCGGACAATGAGCCCATCGACGTGCCCGTGGACTGGCACGTGCGGCCGGAGTGGCTCGGCACGGTCAGCGCGGACGGGTTCTTCACCGCCGCCGAGGAGTTCCCCGAGCCCGCGTCCGGCGGCGGGTGGCGCGGGGCCGTCACCGCGTCGGTCACCACGACCGAGGGGACGGCGAGCGACGCCGCGCGGGTGTTCGTCCGCGCGATGGGCCCGACCGCGCGTCTCAGGATCACGCCCGCCCGCGCGGTCGTCGCGCCCGGGCAGGAGGTGCAGTTCGACGCTGAGGTCGTCGGCCCCGGCGGCCCCATCCCCGTGACGGTTGAGTGGGCCGTGCTCCCGCCCGGCCTCGGCACCATCACGCCGGACGGGCTCTTCACCGCGAACCCCGCGTACGGAGACCCGACCTCGCCCGAGTTCGGTCCGCACGAGGGCGCCGTGGGCGCGCGGGCCACGCTCCCGGACGGCACGACGCTGTCCGACCTCGCGCATGTGCTCGTGAGGGTCCCCGGGGTCCCGGTTCGAGTGATCGTCGAGCCGCGCGTCGCGCTCGTTCCGCCCGGCGAATCGACGCAGTTCCACGCCGTGGTGCTCGGTCCGGACGGGGAGGAGCTGGAAGTGCCCGTCACGTGGGGCGTGGTGCCGCAGCGGATCGGCACCATCACCCCGGACGGGCTCTTCACGGCGGCCACCGACTTCCCGCAGCCCGGCTCGCCGGAGCCGCCGACCGGGCGCGTGACCGCCCAGGTCGTGCTGGGGCAGGATCGCGTGTTCATCGGCGCCGCCGTCGTGATCATCAACATCGGGATGCCCGAGGTCGTCGTGCGGGTCAGGCCCCGTGAGGCGACGCTGCGCCCAGGGCAGACCCGGCAGTTCGAGGCGCTGGTCCTCGATCAGAACGGGTCGCCGCTTCCGCTCCCGGTCGAGTGGCAGGTGCTGAACGCGGAGGCGGGCAGCATCTCGCCCGACGGTCTCTTCACCGCTACGACGCAGATCCTGCCCGGCCAGGTGAAGCAGACGCGCGTGGTCGCGACCGTGACGCAGGGCGGCGAGGTGTACAGCGACGCGGCTCTCGTGAGGGTGGTCCGCCCGATCGGGGGAGGAGGCTCGGAGTAGTCGGGACGATCGGAGTCGCAACGGATCGCGCGCCGGGGGCATTGGCTCCCGGCGCGCGTCGCGTCGGGGGTTCGTCCCAGCGCGCCGGCCCCTACCGCGCCGCGCCGGGGAACGGCTGCTGGTTGCGGAGGAGGTCGTCGTAGGTGCCGCGCTTCCTGAGCGGGACGATCTCGCCGTCGAGGACCATCACCTCGACGGGCGTCGGGTGCGAGAGGAAGAGGAGCGGGCTCATCGAGTAGCCGTAGGCGCCCGCGTTGAACACGCCGACGAGGTCGTCGAGCGCGATGTCGTCGGGAACCGGGAGCTCTCGGGCCGTGCAGTCGATCGGCGTGCAGAGCGGGCCGCCGACCCTCGCGGTCGCCGCGCCGGGGGACGCGAGCTTGTTGACGACGCGCGCCTCGTGGTCCACCTTCATGAGCACGGGCCGCAGGAACTGGTTGACCCCGCCGTCCGTGATGACGAACCGCTCGCCGCGGGATTCCTTGAGCTCGATCACCCTGCTCACGAACACCCCGGCCTCGGACACGATGTGCCTTCCCAGTTCGATGATGAGCCGCGCGTCCGCCTCCGCGAACGGGCGGAAGACCTCCTCGACGCGCGCGCCGAGGGCCGTGAGGTCGAGCGGCGTTTCACTGTCGTAGTGCGGCACGCCGATGCCGCCTCCGAAATCGATGGACTCGATCGGCCGGCCGGTCATCTCCTCGACGAGTCGGGCGACGGCGACGGCCCTCCGCGCGTTCTCCACGATCTCGTCGGCCTTGAGGATCTGGCTCGCCGTGTACACGTGGACACCGACGATGTCCACGGTTCGTCGGTTCCACACCTCGGCGACCCTGCCGAGCTTCTCCTCGTCGATGCCGAACCTGCTCGGGCCCCCGGCCATCTGCTCGTGGAGCGGACCGGCCGACCCGCGCCCCGGGTCCGCCAGCCCGTTCGCCGTGTTCACGCGCAGCGCGACCCGCGCGGGGACTCCGAGCAGCTTCGAGATGTGCGCGACGCGCTCGAGCTCTCGCACGGACTCGACGTTGATCGCGAAGATCCCCGCGACGATGGCCTCCTCGATCTCGCGGTCGGTCTTGCCGGGCCCGGCGAAGACGATGTCGAGCGGGTCGAACCCCGCCGCGCGCGCGACGTGGAGTTCGCCGCCGGAGGCGATCTCGGCGCCGGCGCCCATGCGACGGAGGAACCCGACCAGACCGAGCGACGGGTTCGCCTTGAGGGAGTAGAAGATGTCGAACGACGGGAAGGCCGAGGCGACGGCGCCGCACTTCGCCTGGATCATGCCGCCGTCGTAGATGTACAGCGGCGTGCCGTGGTCCGCGACGATCCCCGTCACGGGGACGCCTCCGATGTGCAGCACGCCGTCTCGCTGTTCGAAGTTCCTGAGCAGACGCTCCTCCTCACTTCTTCCTGAAGATGTCGATCCGCGTGGTCCCGCCGAAGATGTAGAAGGGGAACGGCTCCGCGATGGCGCTGTCCACCCCCATTCGCACGTACTCCTCGCACAGGTGGGCGCCCGTCTCGCAGAACATGACGAGCCGCGTCCGGCCCCGTCGGGCTGCGGCGAGGATGTCCTCCATCGTGTCGGTGGAGATGATCATGCCGGTCATGACGGCGACGTCGCACTCCTCGACGAGCTCGACGGTGCGCTCCTCGCCGTGCACCGGGATGCCGTCGATCTCGGAGCCGACGAGCGCGGGGTCCTCGTCGGTCCCGACGACCTCGATGCTGCGCTCCGTCAGCATCTTCACGAGGTTGCCGATGACGCCGACGTTGACGACGCGGCCGCGCTCCGCGCCGGCGAGCTCGAGCTGACGCAGGACCTCGCCCGCGATGATGCCGCTCCGCCGGACCGCCTTCTCAGCCGAGGTGCCGGAGAGCGTGAGGGTCTCATCGGGGCGCTTGTCGAACGCCGAGAACATCGCGTCGAGGGCTGCGACCTCGAAGCAGCGATACTTGAACTCGGCGGTCCGGCAGTCTTTGCCGAGCAGGTCGAAGCCCTCGACGAGCGCGGGGATGGTGGAGCAGTAGCACGCGCCCTCCGCGACCGTCTGGACGAGGAGGAACGTGTAGTTGAACGTGCGTTCGGCAGGGTTGGGCTTGAAGAGGAGGTCGGTCCGCCACAGGCCGCGGACGCGGAAGGCCTCGTCCGGAAGCCCCCTGCTCTTCTCGATCCCGATCTGCCGGAGCTCCTGGAGACACGTCACGGGCCGCTCCGGATGAGAGACCGCGTGCTATCGGATGTTGATCTGCCCGGTCTCGATGACCCTGTGTGACCCGGGCGACCGGGCCAGCGCGTCGTCCTCGGCGGAGACGACGATCCTGAAGCTCTTGTAGGGCGTTGTGACCCTGATGCCGCCCTCGAGCTTGTCGCTCAGCTTGAGGCGTCCGACGTTCACGGTGACCCTGTCCTGAGCCTCGACCCGGACGACGTACACGGACCTCGGCGGCGTGAGCCTGTCGGGGGGCGCGAGGTACTTCACCTTGAGGTCCACGACGCTGTTCTCGTTCTTGTCCTTGCTCGTCTTGATCTCCGCCTGCGCGGCCGGGACCGTGGACGAGATGCTGACGGCCACCTTCTTCGCGCAGCCCGCGAGTCCGGCGACGACGACGAGCGCGAGCACGAGCGCGCAGAGCCTCGAGCGGTCATGGGCCGCCTCCATCTGATTCGGATGCCTGCCGACCTCCGCGTGCTGCAGGGGGTGAACGGCTCGTCACATCATAGGCCGCGGAGCGCGCCGAATCAAGCCCCCGGCCCGTCGCACCGCGTCCTTGCCCCGCGGCGCCGCGTTCACTAGACTGGTCTGCACGGCGCGCGACGCGCCGGACGGAGAGACGGACCGCGGCGCAGGCCCATCCCGGGGCCGTGCGCGGCGGCTAGGTGCATTCACGGGCGGACCGCGCGAGCGCGGCAACCGAAGCGAGGGGAAGCATGGCCAGCGACGCGGGGCGGGCAGACGGACGGAAGGACATCGAGGCGATCCAGACGCTCGCGGAGGCGCGGGGCAAGATCCTGGGCGAGATGCGCAAGGTCATCGTCGGCCAGGACCGCGTCATCGAGGAGCTTCTCACGGCGATCCTCGCCGACGGGCACTGCATCCTCGTCGGCGTGCCGGGGCTCGCGAAGACGCTCATGGTGAGCACGCTCGCCTCGGTGCTCGACCTCTCGTTCAAGCGCATCCAGTTCACGCCGGATCTCATGCCGTCGGACATCACGGGGAGCGACATCATCGAGGAGGACCCGGCGAGCCACGCGCGCAGCTTCAAGTTCATCCGAGGTCCGGTGTTCGCGAACGTGGTGCTGGCCGACGAGATCAACCGGACGCCGCCGAAGACGCAGGCCGCGCTCCTCCAGGCGATGCAGGAGAAGGAGGTCACGGCCGGGGGGAACACGTATCCGCTCGACCTCCCGTTCTTCGTGCTCGCCACGCAGAACCCCATCGAGCTCGAGGGCACGTACCCGCTGCCGGAGGCGCAGCTCGACCGCTTCATGTTCAGCATCCACGTGGGATATCCGACCGAGGCGGAAGAGAGGGAGATCGTCGAGACGACCACGAGCGCATACCAGCCGGACCTCACGCGGGTCCTGACCGGCGAGGACATCCGGGGGCTCCAGCGGCTCGTGCGGCGCGTCCCGGTGCCGGGGCACGTGCTCGACTACGCCGTGCGTCTCGCGCGGAGCACGCGCCCGGCCGACGGATCGCCGGAGTTCGTGCGGAACTGGGTGAGCTGGGGCGCAGGCCCGCGCGCGTCGCAGTACCTCGTGCTCGCGGCGAAGACGCGCGCCGTGCTCGCGGGGAAGTACGCGCCGGAGACCGACGACGTTCGCGCGGTCGCGCAGCCGGTGCTGCGGCACCGCATCGTGACGAGCTTCAACGCCGAGGCCGACGGCGTGTCGCCGGCCGACATCGTCGAACGGATCGTGGCGGAGGTGAAGTGACAGGTGGCGGGGCTCCATCATCCCCGCCCGGCGAGTTTGGCTGCGAAGCAGCCTTGTCTGAGCCGGAGGGGATGATGGAGCCCGCCGACGCGGTCGCGGATGATGGGCCTCCGCCTCCTGGGAGCCTGATGACGAACGAGTCCTTCCGACGCTATCTGAACCCAGCGGTCGTCTCGAAGCTCGCGACCATGGAGCTTCGCGCGCGCCTCGTGGTCGAGGGCTTCGTGACGGGGCTGCACCGCAGCCCGTACAAGGGCTTCAGCGTCGAGTTCGCCGAGCATCGGCAGTACATGCCGGGCGATCCGCTCAAGCACATCGACTGGAAGGTCTTCGGCAAGACCGACCGCTTCTACATCAAGGAGTACGAGGAGGAGACCAACCTCCGCGGGCACGTCCTGCTCGACGCGAGCGCCTCGATGGCGTACGGGTCGGCCGGCGTGTCGAAACTCGAGTACGGGCGGTACCTCGCCGCGGCGCTCATCTACCTCATGCTCAAGCAGCAGGACTCCGTCGGCCTCCTCGTGTTCGACGAGGCGGTGAGGCGGTTCGTGCCACCGCGGTCGAGCGCGAAGCAGCTTCACCTGCTCCTCGCCGAGCTCGACCGCGCCGACGCATCGTCGGAAACGGACATCGGCCTCGTGCTCCACGAGCTCGCGCGGCGGGTGCGGCGCCGGGGGCTCATCATCCTCATCTCCGACCTCCTCGACGACGCCGATCACGTGCTTCCGGGGCTCAAGCACTTCCGGCATCTCAAGCACGAGGTCATCGTGTTCCACGTCCTCGACCCGCGCGAGGCCGACTTCGGGTTCGACGTGGACGCGTCGTTCCGCGACATGGAGACGGGCGAGGTGATGACCACCGAGCCGTTCACGGTGCGGCGGGACTACCTCGACGCCGTGGGGCGGTGGACGACGACGCTCAGGCGCGAGTGCGCGGAGAGCAGGATCGACTACGTGCCGGTGCTGACCTCGACGCCGTACGACCGGGCGCTCTTCTCGTACCTCGAGAAGCGGAAGCGGTTGGGATAGCGCGGCGCGGGCGGGTCGTGCCGGGTCGCGCCGGAGGTCACACGTGAACCTCACCTTCCTGAACGCCGGGTTTCTGTTCGCCGGGCTTGCCGCGCTCGTCCCGCTCGTCATCCATCTGATCAGCCGGCGGAAGGTCGAGACGGTCGACTTCAGCTCGCTTCGGTTCCTGAAGGAACTGGAGCGGAAGCGCATCCGACGTGTCCGGCTGCGGCAGATCCTCCTGCTCGTCGTGCGGTCGCTCGTGCTCCTCTGCGCGGCGCTCGCGCTCGCGCGGCCGACCCTCCGCGGCGCGCACGCGGGCGGCGCGCACGCCCGGACGTCGGTGGCCATCGTGCTCGACGACAGCGCGAGCATGTCGCGCGACGGGCAGGACGGCCGCCCGCTCTTCGACGCCGCGGTCGCCGCCGCGCGCGGGATCGCCGGCCTCCTCGCCGAGGGCGACCAGGCGTTTCTCGTCACGGCCGGCGTCCCGCCGCGCTCCGTGCTGCCCGGGGGCACCTTCGGCCGCGAGGCGCTCAAGGCCGCCGTCGACGGCGTGCGCGTCGGCGCGGCGGCGACCGACTACCCGGCCGCCCTCGCGCTCGCGCGCGACCTCCTCGCCGGAGCGCGCAACCTCAACCGCGAGATCTACGTCATCGGCGACATGCAGCGGAGCGGGTGGCGTCTCGCGACGGCCGGCGCGGAGTCGGCCCGGGCGCCGGATGCGGCGGGGCCGAGGACCTACTGCCTTCCCGTCGCCGGCCCCGAGAGCAACCTCAGCGTCGTCGTCACCGGCGTGGAGCGCGCGTACGGGGGCACGCGGGGGCTTCACACGATCTCGGCCGAGGTGAGGAACCACGGCCGGCGGCGGGCAACGGTGCCGGTCAGGCTCTTCCTCGACGACGCGCAGGTCGGTCAGGCGGGCGTTGACGTGGGGCCCGGGGAGTCGTCCCCGGTCGGCTTCGCCGTGGCCGTCGACGGGGCTCGGTGGCACGCGTGGCGCGTGGAGATCCCGCCCGACGCCTTCGCGGGCGACAACGAGGCGTACCTCGCGATCCCTGCGACAGAGCGCGTCGAGGTGCTCGTCGTGGAGCCCGACGGCGCCGACGCGCGTGGCGACGGCCACTACCTTCGGCTGGCGCTGGACCCGACCGGCCGCGGCGAGCGCTTCTCTCCCGTGGGGGTCGCCGCGTCGGCGCTCGCGGGCCAGGACCGCGGACGGTTCCCGGTCGTCGTCTTCGCGGACGCCGGCAGGCTGCCGGGGTCCGGACTCGAGTGGACCGAGCGGCATCTCGCCGACGGCGGCGGCGCGCTCTTCGTTCTCGGGCGAAGGACGGACGCGAGGTTCTGGAACACCGGCCCGCTCTCGTCCGTCACGGGCGTGACGCTCACGGTCCCCTTCGAACGCTCGAGCGGCGCGCGGCTCGCTCCGGCGGGCGAGGGGCATCCGATCCTCGACGGGCTCGTGTTCGGCGGACGCTTGATCGACGACGTGGCCGTGCGCCGCGGGTTCGAGGCGACGCTCGCCGGCGCGGAGGAGATCCTC
>Ga0194112_10000791_pt1 | contig 46516 bp, 33 predicted proteins | sample TA2MahC400mmetaG_FD_146191 | JGI IMG/M metagenome (GOLD analysis project Ga0194112, IMG submission 146191) | Freshwater microbial communities from Lake Tanganyika, Tanzania - TA2015016 Mahale Deep Cast 400m | ecosystem: Environmental > Aquatic > Freshwater > Lake | place: Tanzania: Lake... | reverse complement strand
CGATTTTCTCCCGGCGGGCCGACGGATCCTCCGGCTCCCCTTTCTTTCCGACGTCGTAGGGAGAGAATTCGATCTCCGGGCCGAGGCGGCTTTTTCCCAGCATGACGAACCGGCCATGGACCTCGGACGTCGCCCGGCCCTCCTTTTGGGCCACGAGCATGGTATAGAGCGGAAGCTGAAGGCTCCCGATCGTCCGGCTCCAGCCCTTCCGGTCTTCGAGGTCGAGGCGCTTGAAATCGATGCCCAGGTATCGGGTGTTGTGGGAAGTCTTGAAGTCGAGGACGAAAAGGTCATCTCCCCGATATTCGGTCCGGTCGAAGCGGGCCTGGAGCTTGAAGTCGGCCCGCTCGCCTAGGACGGTTTCCTCCAGCGAGCGAATGGTCAGGGTTTTGCACGTCAGCCTTTCGATGACCGGCTTCTGGTAGGACCGCAGAAAATCGAGAAGACGGCTTTTCGTCTGGAGCTTTATCAAGTAGGGATTTCCGGCGTCCGGGCCGAAAAGGCGGGCGAAATGGCGGTCCACGACCTTCTCGAGGGCGGCTTCGCTCAAGTCCGAAACGGCGAGCGGCCGGCCGAGATGGGGACGGAAGAAATCTTCCAGGATCGCGTGGACAAGAACCCCGACGTCCCTTTTCTCCACCCCCTCGCCGGCCTCCTCCTTCTCTTTCAAGCCGAGGACATATTTGAAGTAAAACCCGAGGGGGCATTTCAGGTAAGCGTCCAGGGCCGTGGCGGAATACCGAAATTCTTTCAGAAACTCGACGACGGCCGGGGTCTTATCGACCTCCCGCGCCCCCCTCTCGGCGAGATCGACCCGGTATTCGACCGTCCTCAGATAGCGGTCCCCGCCTTTCTCCCCGTCGCGGCGCTGCATCTCCCAGAGCTTCTTCTCCACGAACCGGCTCCGCTCGCGGTCGTTGTTCTCGACGAAATAGAGATGGGCGGATTTCGCCCCGCGGACGAGGACGTCGAGGTGGTATTCCATCCGCCGCTCTTCCTCCCGGTAGGTCGGAAGGCCGACGGCGAGGCGGGCGGCCAAGGGGAGGAGCGAATCCGACCGGGAAGCGGCGGGGAGGACGCCCTCGTTCGCATCGAGGAGATGGACTTCCTCGAAGGGGATTCCCCGCGTCTCCCAAAACCCGAGGACCTGGAGGCCCTTGAGGGGTGTGCCGTAGAAGGGCACGCTCCCGGCGGCCGCGATCTTCCGGAAAAGCTGGGCGTAGCTTGCCGGATCGGAGAAAACGATGTCCCGGAGAAGGGAGCGGGCCAGGCTCTTGAGCCGGTCCATGAACGCCTCGGCGTAAGGGTGGAAGAAGCGATGAAGCCTGGCCGTGCTTCGCTCGGAGATGAAATCGAGGACCCGGGCCATCTTGTCCGCGAAATCGCCGACGTCGCGGACTTCGAGGAAAGGGCCGATCGTCGCCGCGTGGATGGCCGCGAGGTGGTCCATCAAGGCCGCCGGAGCCGGCGCGTTCTCGACGCCGGCCGTCCGGGCCTGGACCGTCTCCCGGATGCCGCGGTCGGTCTCGATCTCCTCGAGGCTCCAGAAGGCCTTCATTCGGCCCTCGATGAGGGCCTCTTCGACGGCGTGGACGAGGATGCGGGTCAGGTCGGCCCGGCGGCCGGGCCCCGGGAAATAGATGTTCTTCGCATAGGGGTGGAGAATGAAGCGGAGATAGTGAGGGGCATAGACCCTCCCTTGCCCGTCCATGGATGGGATGACTTCGAGAAGTCTCTCGAAGAAGCTGGCCACGGGCGTCCGGGAAAGAGGGTAGCCGAGGGAGATGTTGAATCGCTCTTCATCGATCGTCGTCAGCGTCTGCTGATAGAGCGGGAAGAGCGTCTCGGCGGCCGGAAGGACGATGACCTGGCGCTCGTGAAGGCGGGCCGGATCGGCGAGGCCGTCGGCCAGGGCGGCATTCAGGGCGGAGATCTGGCCGTGGGTGTCGGAGCTCCTCGTCAGGACGACCTCGGGCGGAGGGCCGGGGTCGGGAGCCGAAGCGGCGGCCCGGAGGTCGGCGTCGAAGACGCCGAAAAGGCCCAAGGCCTCCTCGATCCCCCGCCCTTTGAGGAGAAAGAGGCGGGAGCCTTCGCGGTCGAGGAGGGTCCGGATGACGGCCGCTTCGAGCTTGGCCAGGGAGAAGAAGCCGGCGAAGAAAAAAGCTCCGACGTCGGGGAAAAGGGCCGGGTCGAGGCGCTCGACCACGGCCCGGAGGCGCGAGGCGGGCGTCGTCAGGCCGAGGGAGGGCAGCCGCTCATAAAAGGCCTCGGAGAAGAACGACAGCCGCTGGAGCCTTTCCCGGGTCTCGGCGGGAACGGCCTCCTCGGCGAGGACGTCAAGGCGGGCGAGATCCTCCTTCGACACGCCCGCGGCGGCGAGCTCCTCGAGGTCGCGGAAGAGCTTGACGCCCAGGGGGAAGAAGCGGTCGGCTTCGAGGAAAGCCCCGCCGCCGAGCGGGCCCGTGGCCGCCCGGTGGAGCTCGAAGAGAACGGCCACGGCATCCATGACGTCGGCCGGCCGGCCGCCGAGGCCGAGCCGTTCGGCGTAAATCCGGTCGACGAGGGTTTCGAGCGAGTCGAGGCGCGGGGGGATAAATCCGCGGCCCTCTCTCTCCGCCAAAGCCTTGCGGAGATAGGTGCCAGGGCGTTTTTCGGGAAAAACGACCCAGGCCCTGGAATAATCCCCCCCGACGGCCTCGAGGCGCGAAGCGACGGCGGCGATGAGGCCTTGGCGCGGTGAAACGAGCTCGACCCGGAGGGGATTCACTCGACCTCCTCCCAGATCCTCAGGTCGAGATGAAAGAGCCCGGCCCGGACGGGACGGTTCGGATAGATGTCCCGAAGGATCGCGGCGTAGTCGCGGATTTGTTCCCTGTCCTCAGCCGCAGCCTCGCTCCCCCGACCGGAGATCGGCCCGCCTCCCGTCTTGAAGTCGACGACGGTCACGGCCTCGGGGTCGACGACGACCCGGTCCATCCGGAAGACGCGACCCTCGGCGTCGCAGAATTCGGCTTCGCGAAAGACGCGGTGGCCGGGGCGGACGGCGAAAAGCGCGGAGAGGGGCGAGCCGGGCTCGGCGAAGGCGGCGACGATCATCCGGCCGATATCCTTGAAAAGCCCCATCTCGGGCTCGGCGGGAGCGAGGTTGGAAATGGCCCGGGAGACGGCCGCCTCGAGGTTTTCTCCTCCCGCGGTCTCCATCCGGGAGAGAATCCGATGGGCGATTTCCCCCCGCCTGACCCGGTCGAAATTCAGCGATTCCCGGGTGCTCGGCGGCGGAAATTTCCCGCTCCGGCGGGCCAGGGCGGCCTTGAGCGGGACGGCGCCTTTTTTTTCCCTGACGGCCGGTCCCGGGCCGAGCGGGTCGGACCTGAATCCGGGGGGAACGGCGGCTTCGATGAGGTCGAAGGGATAGGGCTTGCGGCCTTTCACGCCGACGACATAGAGCTCCGACCGGGCCCGGGTGCACCCGACGTAGAGCGTATTGAGCAGCCCGACCCACTCCTTCGCTTTCCGGGCCTCGTAGATACTCTCCAATTCCGGGTCGCACCCGGCCAGCGTTTTCGTGATTTTGTAGACGCGAAGGCCTTCGTCCGTGTCGTGGAGATAGAAGTCCGGCGCCTGCCAATCCTGGCCGTAGAGGAGGAGGATGACGACCGGAAAACCCAGGCCCTTGGCCTTGTGGATGCTCATGACCCGGACGGCCGGGATTTCGCGCGGGACGTCGATCGTCCAGTCCGTGCTCTCGCCCTCGGCGGCGGAGAGGGCCAGGAATTCGAGGATGTCGTTCCGGCCCCGGCCCTCGAAATCCTTGACGGCTTCGAGGAGCTTGACCAAAGCCGCTTCTTCGGACGGGAAGAGTTCGTGGACGCCGAAGAGGCGATAGATCAAGGTCACGAGGTCATAGAGGGGGAAATAGCCGACCGATTTGAAGGCCGGCTCAAAATAGCGGTCCCAAAGGTCCGGATAGTGCTCCCGGAAAGCGGGGTAGAGAGGGGAAATCTTGCCCTGGCGGCATTCAAAAAGAAAATTTCCGAACTCCTCCGTCCCGGCGGCCGCGGCGCCGGCGGGGAAAGAGGCTCTGTCCCGGGCGAGCCGGGCCTGGAAGACCTCGCCGAGAAGGAAAGTCGCGAAGGACAGGTCGTCGGGCGGCGAATCGAGAAACCTGAGGAGGGCCAGGATTTCGCGGACGACCGGACGAAGGCGGATGTCGAGGCTGCTGAAGGGGACGAAGGGGATTTCGATCTCGTTGAGCCAGGAGGCGACCTCGACCACGGTCTCGTTCTTGTAGGTCAGGACGGCGATATCTTCGAAGGAGTACCCCCGCTCGACAAGGCCGCGGACAAGATCTTGGACGGCGGCTTTTTCCGGCTTGTCCCCGTCGAGAGGAACATCCTCGCCGGCGTCCTCCTCTCCGAGCTCTTTTTCCGCGTCCCCTTTCTCTTTTTTCTTCTCGAAGACCGTGTACGCGACATAACCGGGCTCGGCGTAGACGGGATTGACCTCCTGGTCGAACTCGGTGAGGCCGCTGAGGGAGGCGTAAAGGCCGTACTTCGCCCGGATGTCCTCGGGGGCGGGGGGAATTCCATCCTCCGGCATCCCGGCCCCGAGCTGGAGGAAAATCCGCTTGGCGAAATCGACGATCGCCCTCCGAGATCGCCAATTCATCGGCAGTTCCCGGACGTCGACCTCGGCCGGGCCGAATCGCTCTTCGCCTCGCTCGAGCCTCCGCATGATTTCATAATCGGCGTTCCGGAAGCCGTAAATGGCCTGCTTCGTGTCGCCGACGCAGAAGAGGCTCCCCCCCCGGCTCAGGGATTCCTCGACGAGCGGCCGGAGGTCGGCCCACTGGACCGGCGAGGTGTCCTGGAACTCGTCGATGAGGAAGTGGAAGATCCGGTCGCCGAGGCGGAGATAGATATCGGGGACGACGCCCTCCCTCAGGTAGTCGGCCAGGCGGCGGGTGAGGTCGGAAAGGAAGGCGACGCCCTGCCGGCGCTGGGCGGCGGCCAGGGCTTCCAGAAAGCCGAAATAGGCCTCGAGGTAGGGAGTGAAAAAATCCCGGGCGTAGAGCGCGCCGTAGCGGGCCATCCCCTTCTCGAGTTTTTTCATCGCGGCGACGACCGCGTCGAGGGCCGCCGGATCCTTCTTGGACTCGGACTTCTTGACCGGAAGCGTCTTGAGGGACATCCCGATGAGGTCGCTCGGCCTTCCCTCCCTGACGGCCGCGGCCGCGTGCCACGACCAAAACGGACTCCTCTCGTTGCGGGGAAGGCCGGAAGCCTCGACGGCGGCCTCTAGGGCCTCAACCTCCGCCAGGAGACTTCTATGCCGCCGGGCTCGCTCCTTGTCGAGCCGCTCCTTGACGACCCCCCCCGTTCGGGCCGTGAACCGGCCGTAGAAGTCGTTGAGTTTTTCCCTGACGGCCGGGGCCGGGTCCCAAAGGAAACCGGACTTCGCCGTCCGATAGCGATTGAGGTCCTCGAGGATGCGCTGGAAGACCCGGACCAAGGGACCGCCGGGTTGAACCGTCCGGAGGAGCTTGGAGAAGGCGTAATCGACGAGCTCGGCGTGGTCGAGGACGATTTCGAAATCGGGAGAAGTCCCCATCTCGACGGCCGAGGCCCTGAAGACGGAGGCGACGAAGCTGTCGATCGTCGTGACCTGGAACTCGGTGAAGCCCGAGAGGATGCGCTCCACGGCCGTCGCGGCCAGGCCGGGGAGGCTTTCCGCCGGGACTTTCAGTTTCTCGGAGAGGTGCCGGACTCGCGGCTCGTCCCCCAGGGCGCATTCCTTCAGCCACGTCAGGATCCGGTCCTTCATCTCCCGGGCGGCGTTGTTGGTGAAGGTGATGGCCAGGATATTGGCCAGGTCCCGGCGAACGCCCGGATCGGAAGGCGGGTTCAGGAGAAAAGACAAATAGCGTTCGGCCAGCCGGGTGGTCTTGCCCGACCCGGCCGACGCCTTGAGGAGGATGAATTCCGCCACGGTTGTCCCCCGGCGGCCAAAAATAACACGGGGCCCGGGCGCCGGTCAACGGCCTGTCTGTTCTCAGAGCCGGCCGGTTGACACGGCTCCCCTTCCGGACTATTCTCGCCCCATGGCCAAGAAGGACCTTTCCCAGCGCGTCTGGGAGATCGATTTCCTGCGGGGGCTGTCCATCCTACTGGTCGTCGGCTATCACCTGCTCTACGATCTCGGGGCGTTCGTCGGCGTCGAAAAGTTCCTGGGATTTTCGACCGACCTGTCCAGCAGCGCCTGGCGGGCGGCCCAAAATTTCTTCGCCGGGCTGTTCGTCGTCCTGTCGGGAACGAGCTCGACTCTTTCCCGCGGCAATGTCCGCCGGGGCGTGAGGCTCCTGGCCGTTGCGTTCCTGGTCACGGCCGTGACCTATGCGTTCGATCCTTCTTCGGCCGTCTGGTTCGGCATCCTCCATCTGCTGGCGGTCTCGATCCTGATCTACAAGGCATCCTTCGAGAAAGCCGGCCCGGCCGCGTGCGCGGCCTGGGGCGCCGTCGTCCTCACCTTCGGCGCGGCCATCCCGGCTCTAAAGAAGGGCCTGGCCGTCCGCTTCGACTGGCTTCTGCCGCTCGGCATCCACGGTCCCGGCTTCGCATCGTTCGACTATTTCCCGCTCATCCCGTGGCTAGGGATCTTCCTCCTCGGGGCCGCGCTGGGCAAATCGGTCTATGCGCCCAAGAGGAGCCTCCTGCCGCGGCGCCCGCCGCAGACGTTCGTCAACGCCGCCGGCCGCCATTCCCTCCTGATCTACATCGTCCATCAGCCGCTCATCCTGGGCGTCCTTTATGTCCTCGGCCTGATGAAATAACCGGGCGTTCGGGCCCCGCGCATCCTTAGTAACGGCCGTGTCCCGCCAGAAAAGGAACCTCCTCTTGAGGTCGGGGCGGGAACGAGCGCAAAAACAAAGAGTCTCCTCGCCCCGGGCCGAGCCCGGCACGTGCCCAACGACCGGCCGCAGGTCACCCAGCGCACAATCGTCGGACGAGGGAAGGTCTCTCCTCAACGGCTGAGGGCGACCGGCGGCGGGATCGTGAAAGTCAGCGGCTGAGATAGGCCAATCCGGCGTGAAGAAGGGCGGTCAGGAGCAACGCCACGCCCAGGCGGCGGTGCCAGGCGAAGTTGACCTTCAGCCATCTCTTGCCGGTCCCGACTTGAAACAGGACAAGCAGCAAGTTGATCACCCCGAGAATCAAGACCAGGGAAATCCCGGCCACGGTCATGATTGACCTCCCCTTATCCTTCGATCTTGATCATGGCCTTGGCCGGCCCGCCGCTGCCGTGAAGGTTGCAGTTCGCCTCAGCCACGATTTCCGCCTCCGCCTCGACATTCAGCTTGATCTCCCGGGAAAAATTCTCGCCTTCCGGACGGTTCGACGAAGAAAAATTCCAGCGGGCGATTTCCTTGGCGTTGGCCAAGACGACGACCCGATTGGTAAAGTGGAGTCGGCTGTTTCCCTGTCCTTTAGCCCCATCCCGTCGGTCGAGAGCCCAAGGGATCCCGCGCACGGGCCAGCCGATGCCGCCGGCCAGCGCAGAGATGCGCGCCGGCATCATGGGCCTGGCCGCAAGCGCCGCGGCTTCGTCGGAGACCGGGCCGCCGGCCGGATGGTCTTGCCCGGCCCGGCCGAAGCCTTGAGGAGGATGAATTCCGGAGCTGCGGCGACGACGGGCCTTTACAATTCAGCCGGGGAGGCTACAATAGGGCGGATGGGCGCTTGTCTTTATCCGCTCAAGGACGCGTTGCCGATTCCCCGAAAGACCAAGAAGTCCCTCAAGAGGCAGATGGCCCGCTCGAACCGCCGCCGGCTCAAGAAAAATCCCGACTTCCACCTGAGGAAGAGCCGGCACAAGGGCTGGTATTGGTGACCGGATAGGGCATGACGACGATCTCGAGGAGGTCCGCATGGGCATGATGTTGAAAGCCGAAGGCCTCAGGAAATCCTACGGGGCCGTGGAGGCCGTCAAGGGCATCGATTTCACGGTCGACGAGGGGGAGATCTTCGCCCTCATCGGCCCGAACGGGGCCGGCAAAACGACGACCCTCCGGATCGTGGCCACGCTCCTCACGGCCACGGCCGGGACGGTGACGCTCTTGGGCCACGACCTCCGCAAGAATCCTGAGAAATTCCGGGAAAACATCAGCTATCTCCCGGAGGAGGCCGGGGCCTACCGCAACCTCAAGGGCCGCGATTACCTGAAGTTCATGGCCAACTTCTACGCCGCGACCCCCGCCGACGCGGCCGGCTTCGTCAGGCGGGCCGAGGACATCGCCGGTTTGGGCGACCGCCTGACGAGCAAGGTCGGGACCTACAGCAAGGGCATGGTCCGCAAGCTCCTCCTCGGCCGGGCCCTCATGACCCGGCCGGCCCTGGCCATCCTCGACGAGCCGACTTCGGGACTCGACGTCATCAACTCCCTCGAAGTCCGGGAGATCATCAAGCGTTTCGCCAAGGAGGGGATCTCGGTCCTCCTTTCCTCGCACAACATGCTCGAGATCGAGTTCCTCTCCGACCGGGTCGCCCTCATCGACAAGGGCCGGGTCCTCGACAGCGGGACCCCGGCGGGCCTGAAGGAAAAATACCGGGCGCCGAACCTCGAGAACGTCTTCCGGAGCGCCCTCCGATGAAAAAATTCCGGAACCTCTTCGTCAAGGAAGTCAAGGAGCTCCTCTCCAAGCAGCTCATCGTCTCCCTCCTCCTCATGATGGCGATGTTCTACTTCATCGGCCTGATGACCCGTCGGGAAGCCGAGAGGGCCGCGGCCGCCCAAAAAATCGCCGTCTTCGACCTCGACAGGTCCGGCCTCTCCGGCCAGATGCTCGCCGGCCTCCAAGGGATGAATTTCAAAATCGAGCCCATGACGGCGGCGACGACGGAAGCGGCCGTCGAGGCGGCCAAGGCCGGCGAGACGAACCTCCTCGTCGTCATCCCCGCGGGATTCGGCGAGTCCGTCGGCCGGATGGAGCCCAAGGTCGTCGAAACCTATTCCTTCCTCCGAAATTTTTCCATCGTCGGCGCCCGGACCTCGGCCATCGTCCGGGCCGTCCTCGAGGCCATCAACAAAGTCCTTTCGGACAATTTCCTCAAGGCCAAAATCCCGGAGACGGCCCCCGAGGACATCAAGTCGCCGATCAAGAGCCGGGATTTCATCGTCATCAAGAGCCGGATGGCCGAAGGCTCGGCCTCGGCCGTGACCGGATTCGTGACCTCGCAGACGGTCTTCATCCCGGTCATCCTGATGATGATCATCCTCTACTCCTCCCAGATGGTCATCTCGGCCATCGCCATGGAGAAACAGAACAAGACCCTCGAGACTCTCCTGACCGTGCCCATTCCCCGGACCTCGATCGTCGCCGCCAAGATGCTGGCCTCCGGATTCGTCGGGCTCGTTTCGGCCTTCATCTACATGGTCGGCTTCCGCTCTTACATGGGAGGATTCACCGGCGACATCGCCAATGCCCCCGGCATCGGCCAGGTCGTCCAGAAGCTCGGTCTGACGCTCAACGCCAACGCCCTGATCATCCTTGGGGCGTCGCTTTTTTTCGCCATCCTCTGCGCCCTGGCCATGGCGACCATCCTCGGCGTCCTGGCCGAGGACTTCCGGAGCGCCCAGAGTCTCATCATGCCGATGCTCATCCTGATCATGATCCCCTATTTCGTCTCCATGTTCGCCGACGTCAAGACGATGTCGCTCCCCGTCAAGCTCTTCATCCTGGCCATTCCCTTCTCCCACCCCTTTCTGGCCATGCAGAACATCTATCTCGAGAATTACAACGCCGTGGCCCTCGGCGTCCTCTACATGGCCGCCTTCTTCGGGGTCATGGTCTTCCTCGCCGGGCGGATCTTCTCGACCGACAGGGTCCTGACGATGAAGCTCCGCTGGGGCAAAAAAAAGGTCGTCCTCTGATGAACGCCCGCCGACGAAAAATCGCCGGACTGATCTTCCTTCTCTCGGCCTTCCTCGCGTCCGCCTCGGCCTCGGGCCCGGCCGGCCAGACCGTCGGGCGCCAGAGCGACGGCCGGTCGGTCCTCCCGGTCAATCAAATCATCACCCCCGTCGGCCTCCAGGTCGAACTTCCCGGGATGAGGCCCCAGGCCCTCGCCCTCAGCCCCAACGGCCGCCTCCTGGCCGTGTCCGGCAAATCCCACGAGGTCGTGACGGTCGACCCGGCGACGGGCCGGATCCTCCAGACCGTCCCCCTCCCCGCCCTGGGTTCCTCCGATGAGCTTCCGAGGCTGACTTCGGAGAATATCCTCAAGCCCGACGAGAAAGCCCAGGTCAGCTACACCGGACTGGCCTTCTCTCCCGACGGAAAAAAGCTCTACCTCAGCGATGTCAACGGAACCCTCAAGGTCTTCGACGTCGACGCGAAGGGCCTCGTGTCCGGCCGGATCGCCTTCCCGCTGCCGAAAGTCGAGGGTCTCCGCCGTGAGGAGGAGATCCCGGCCGGGATCGCCGTCTCGCCGGACGGGTCGCGTCTCTACGTCGCCCTCAACCTCTCCAACCGACTGGCCGAGGTCGAGGCCTCGACCGGAAAACTCCTCCGGACGTTCGACGTCGGCGTCGCACCCTACGATGTCGTCCTTGTCCGCCGGAAAGCCTATGTCAGCAACTGGGGCGGGCGCCGGCCCGTCGAGGGCGACGTCGTCGGACCGGCGGGGCGCGGGACGATCGTCAAGGTCGACCCGACGACCTTCGTCGCCGCCGAAGGCTCGGTCACGGTCATCGATCTCGAATCCGGCCGGACGGCCGCCGAAATCCTCGTCCACCTCCATTCTTCCGCCCTGGCCGTTTCGCCCGACGGGCGCCATGTCGTCTGCGCCAACGCCGCCTCCGACAACATCAGCGTCATCGACACCGGGACCGACCGGGTCGTCGAGACGATCTGGGCCAAGCCCAGCCCGGCCGACTTATTCGGGGCCTCGCCGAACGCCCTGGCCTTCGACGCCAGGGGGGAATTTCTCTACGTCGCCAACGGCACCCAGAACGCCGTGGCCGTCATCGAATTCAAGCCCCGCCGCAACCGTTCCAAGCTCTACGGACTCATCCCGGTCGGCTGGTTTCCCGGGGCGATCGTCTATCATCCCAAACTGCGGCAGCTCTGCGTGGGCAACATCAAGGCCCTTCCCCTCGCCCCGGCCAAGGACAAACGGAGCGGGGGAACGGGCTACAACGCCCACCAGTACCACGGCTCCTTGTCCCTCGTCCCGTTGCCGGAGCTCCCAATGCTGCCGAGGCTGACGGTCGCCGTCTGGGACAATTACCACCGCGGCCGGATCGCCGCCGCCCTGGCCCCGCCCCGCCCCAACCAGCCCGCCCGGCCCGTCCCGGAGCGGATCGGCGAGCCGAGCGTCTTCAAGCATGTCGTCTACGTCATCAAGGAAAACCGGACCTACGACCAGGTCCTCGGAGACATCCCCCAAGGCAACGGCGACCCCTCGCTCTGCGTCTTCGGCGAGGAGGTCACCCCCAACCAGCACAAGATGGTCCGGGAGTTCGTCCTCCTCGACAACGTCTACTGCAACGGAATCCTGAGCGCCGACGGCCACCAGTGGTCGATGGCCGCCTTCGGGACCGATTACCTCGAGAAGTCGTTCGCCGGATGGCCGCGGAGCTATCCCGACGGGATGGGACCGGACGAGGTCGACGCCCTGGCCTACTCCCCGAAGGGATTCCTCTGGGACAACGCCATCCGCCATGGAAAGACCCTCCTGGACTTCGGGGAGTTCGCCATGCCGGATGTCCGCTGGACCGACCCGAACCGAAAGGGCGATCCCGACTGGACGGCCTGCTGGCGGGAAGTCCGGAATCCGAAAGGCGAGATCCGCTTCGGCAGCGTCGCGGCCATCGAGTCCCTGCGTCCATACATCGTGCCGAAATACGTCGGCTGGAGCATGGACGTCCCGGACGCCTACCGGGCCGACGTTTTCATCGAGGAACTCCGGAAGTCCGAGAAGAAAGGGTCCTTTCCCCAGCTCGTCCTCGTCTGCCTGCCCAACGACCACACCAGCGGGACCAAGGAAGGCACCCCCACGCCCGCGGCCCACGTCGCCGACAACGACCTGGCCTTCGGCCGGATCGTCGAGGCCCTGAGCCGCAGCCCGTTCTGGAAGGAAACGGTCATCTTCGCCATCGAAGACGATCCCCAGGACGGCTGGGACCACGTCAGCGGCTACCGGACGACGGCTTATGTCGTCAGCCCCTACACGAAGCGCGGCCAGGTCGTCAAGACGATGTTCAACACGGTCAGCCTCATCCGGACGATCGAACAGATCCTCGGCCTGCCCCCGATGAACCAATTCGACGCCGCGGCCACGCCGATGTTCGACGTCTTCACCGAGAGGCCGGATTTCACGCCCTTCACGGCCGTCCCCAACCGCGTCCCGATCGACGAGCTGAATCCCCCCCCGGCCAAGATCAAGGACAAGCTCCTCCGGGCCAACGCCCTGGCCTCGGCCCGCCTCAATTTCCGCCAGATCGACGCCTGCCCCGAGGACGTCCTCAACCGGATCATCTGGCATTCCGTGAAGGGCGGCGCCGCCCCCTATCCCGTCTGGGCGACCCGCGGCCGCGGCGACGTTGATTAAGACCATGTCATTCCGTACTCTGCGCCGGGCCGCCGGTGCGGCCTGGGCCAGTGGGATTTGTCTGGCCGTTTCTTGGCTTCTGATTCCGGCTTCCGCCGGTTTCGCCCAAAACGCGGGCACCTTTCCGGATCAGCCGTTCAACGGGCTGCAGATCACATACACTATCGGCGGCGCCACGGTCGCGGACTCCAAGGACAAGCCGGGTTTCACGACGTCCCGAATCCTCACGGGCACCGTCGGGTCCGGAGCGCTGACGGTGTCTGGTTCGGCCTCGGTCAGCGCAGGCTTCGGGGCGATGGTGACCGTTACGCTGAGTTCGGGGAACAAGACGGAGACGTTCAAGAAAGACTTGGTTCGGTCGGGCGGGTCCGAGGCTCCGAGTACGGCCTTCAACCTCTCGGTCCCCGTCGCGGCCGGGGCTTCCGCCTCATTCGAAATCAGGATGGACGGCCGGTACAGCATGGGCGGGGGGCACAGGGGGTTGGTCGTGAGCGGCTATTTCACCGGGCTGGCCGTGCCCAAGCCTCCGCCCCCCCCGGCGGCCAAGCCGCCGGCGAAGACCGAGACCTTCCGGATCTCCGGGACCGCCCGAGACGCCAACGGGAATCCCCTTCCGACGCTTCAGGTTCTCGTGACGCTGGGCGGCAAGGAAAAGGCGGTTGCGGTGAACGACCAAGGGCTCTATGAGCACAAGGCGGATCTGCCCGTCCCGCTCAGCCCTGAGGACGAGAAGGCCAGGATCCGGGTCTTTTTCAATGGCGTCCGCAACGGGAAGACCTGGTTCCAGTTGGCGATGTTCCCCCGGCCGGCCAAGCTGTCCGACAGGATCATGGCGGCCCACAAATTCGACCTCGATGAGCAGACGACGGACGTGCGGAAGGACATCGACTTTGGGAGCTCGGAATGGTCCGAAGGGGCGTTGACCAACATCGATGCTCCCGAGAAGCTGAGAAAGATCTCGGTCATCTTCCGGAACCACTATGACGCCTGGGCGTTTGCCGTTGAGAAGCTCAAGGTCGACCTCAGCCGCAACATCCCGCTGCTGGTCGAGATCGAGTCGAACGAGCCCACGGTGTTCGACTATCCCAACCGGAAGGTGAGACTCGAACGGGAATACACGCTGAACGTACCGTCCAACACCTTCGTCCAATACCACGAATTCGGGCACTATGTCCAGTATACGGCCTACGGCAACCGCTACGTGGAGAGCGCCGCCGGCGAATCGGACCCCCGCAACAAGCCGCACGGCGGCTACGCGAACGACGACACCGGCGATTCCTTCATCGAAGGATTCGCCACCTACTACGCGGGGCTGGTGACGAAGCACCGGGCCATCGCCCCGGTCGCCACCGGCGTGATCGGCACATTCGGAAGCCTCGAGGACCCATGGAAAGTTTGGGAAAGGGAGGGCAAGGACGAAGAGTTCGCTTTTGCCTCCGTGCTGTGGGATCTGGACACCAAGGCCGGCCTGGGATACGCCGGCGTCTGGGACGTTCTCAAACAGCGTCGAGCGACGTTCTGGATGTATTACGAGGCTTTCTTGAAGGCTCACGAAAAAATGGAGTCCAAGATCAACGACTGTTTCCTCCGACACGGCGTCTACAGCATCAAGACGGAGGGAAACAAGACATATGATCCGGGCGAAGCCTTCATCGACATGAACGGAAACGGCGTCTGGGACTCCGGCGAGCCGTTCATCGACTACAGCGTCGACGCCGACGGCAAGAGATCGATGGCGGCGACCCCGGACGCCGTGATCGGGCAGTCGGCCAATTACGAGCGGGTCGATAAGCGCTTCAGCACCTTCCGGTTTCCGAACTCGTTCCTCCGCCTCGAGGGGAATGTTCCCGACCGGCTTCTCGTTCGGGTCGCCCGCCGCGACGGAAGCCTGGCCTACGAGTATCTCGCCCCCGTGTTCGAAAACAGACTGCACCTGCCCCTCCTGCCGCTGGAGGTCGATGCCGACGTCGCCGTGAGGGCGGTTTCCGGGGTCAATCGCGAAATCTTTTATGAAAAGAACACCGCCGAATTGAACGCTTTGTTCGACATGACCCGATCTGCGGATGGGCTCGAGGCCGTGGTCGTGCCCCCCGGCGCCGGGACGCCCGAGAGCCCCCAGACCGCCGGAGCGTTCCCCGGCCCTTCGTCGGCCGATCCGAGCGACTTCCTTCTCCCTGTGGAGGCCCCGGACTCGGGAGGCGTCTCGGGCGGCGTCTCGGGGGGCGGTGGACCGCCTCCGGCTGGCCCGAGGCCGTTATGGCCGGCCGTCGCCATTGGGGCGCTCATCCTGATGGCCATGGCGCTTGGAGCCGGCATTTTTTATCTCCGTCGCTCGGGCCAGAAGCCCGCCGTCGCCGTTCGTCTCGATGTCCTGGGCCATGACGGGCGCCGGGAATCATTTCACCTCACCAAGGTTCGGACCCGCGTCGGAAGAAGCGGCGACAACGACCTCGTCATCGACGACCCCGAGGTCTCCGGCCGTCATCTCGAGATCGTGGCGACGGCGAACGGCCTGACCATGCGGGACCTCGGCAGCGCCAACGGAACCCAAGTGAACGGCCGCCTGGTTCGGGAGCAATCCCTCCAGGGCGGAGATGAGATCGTGCTCGGGAGGACCACGCTTCGCCTTGTGTTCTGACCGCCCCGGCGCTCCATCGAAATCCTGACGTGTCCGAGGGATATCCAGGGCAAGACCTTCAGGTCCCCCAAGAAGAGCATGGAGATGTCCCAGGGGGGTAAGGGCGGAATCACATCTTCTCGGTCAGTTCGAGAAAGATGATTTCCACCAGGCCCGGCCGGGAGCGTCCGGCCGCCCCGGCCGCGGGCTCGGCCACGCCGAAGGCGGCCTTGACTTCCGCCAGGGTTTTCCCTTGGGCGACGAGAGCCCGGACCTGATCCTGCTTCTCCCGGAGAGAGGAAAGAACGGCCCGCAGGTCGTCCTTGCTCAGAGGATCGTTGTGGCCGCCGAGATACGTCTCCGCCTCCAGGGCGATCATGGTTTCGAGGGCCTGGGCATAGCCGAAGGACGTCCCGCTTTTCTGGCGGTGGATTAGGGGATCGCGGCCGACGAAGGCGAGGTCCCCGATAAAAGCGGTTTTGAGGCCGGGGAAAAAGACGATCATGTCGCCGGCGGTGTGGGCCGGGCCGACCGGGATGAGGTCGATGATCTCGCCCCCGAGGGAGAGCCTGTGCGTTCGGCTGAACGTCCGGGTCGGGAGATAGGCGCGCAGTCCGGCCAGTTTCTCGTCCCGGAAGGCCTCCTCCATCTCCTTTTTCGTCGCCTCGCTCGAGAGGATCGCCGCCCCTTTCGGATAACCCTCGAGACCGTTGACATGGTCGAGATCGCTGTGGGTGATCAGGATGTGGGTGATCGGGAGAGGCGTGACCTTGGCGATCTCGGCGACGACCTGGCGGGATCCGTCCGCGGTCATTTTCGCGTCGACGACGACCACGCCCTTGTCGTAGACGAAGAAGCCGTTGAAGGCCATGCCCCCCTTGACGAAATAGAGCCCGCCCCGGATGTTCCGGACCAGGGGGCCGGGGTCCTGAGCGGGCTGCCGGGCGGCGGCGATCCCGGCCGCGAGCAAGGCGGCGGCGATTCCCGACGTCAGCTTGATGGTTGATCTCATGCCTTTCTCCTTCCGAGGGGGGACGTGATACCCTGTCCCTCGATATCTCGGTCTCTTCGGCTTTCGCCGAACCGGTCAAGCCCCGAAGAGGCCTGATTTCTCCTTGAATCACCATCGAGCCGCTTTTTTCGGCTCCATCTTCCGCAGGTCGAGCCCCCGCTCGAAGGCCCCGAGGCGGTAGAGGCAGATTTCCCTCAGCGAGGAGGGATGGTGGAGGACCTCGCTCAAGGACTGGGTTCCAGCGGCCCAAACGCCTCCCCCCCGGACGACGGCGATCTTGTAGTCGAAGAGATTCCGGATGATCTCCTCTTCGCCGGCCTCGGCCGGAAGGACGGGGATAACGAGGTAGAGAAAACCTCCCTCGGCGTCTAGGGGGACGATTTTGTCCGATTCCCCCTCCTCGCCCGGATAGCGAAAGCGGGAATGGGCCTCGGCCTCGGGCAGCCAGACATGCATGACCGTCTGGAAATCCGTTTCGGCGTAGATCGCCTTGTGGACCGCCAGCTCGGCCGAATCGGACGGGGCGGAGGCCATGGGCAGCCGCCGGAGAGGCCCTCCGATTTCCCGGGGCAGGGAAGCCTTCGGAGCGTAGAGGATGTCGCGGACGCCGCGGACGGACATCGTCCCCGTGTGGAACGGCGAAAGCCGCGACTCGAAAATCCTCGCTCCCGCTTTTCGGAATTCCGCCAGAAGCTCGGTTTCCTCGGGGAAATCGCAGAGGCCGTCGTCCTCGATTTCATAAGGCCCGGGAAGACGGGGAAAATGGGCCGCCGGGTCGGACGCGATCCGCCCGCGGAGGGCTCCGACGTCGACGCCGAGCTTCTGGGCCTGCCGGACGACCCGGCCCGAAGCGTCGGCGACACCGAGGAGGAAAAAGGCCTCTCCGAGCGTCCGGGCGCGGGCGAATGTCCCGTGATTTTGAATGATCGTCGCCGGATGGCCGGCCAACCGCCTGGGGATGAGGTCGGCCATCTCCGCCGAGCCGCTCGGGACGGCGAACCAGTCGACATGGACGTGGTCGCCGAGGTAGGCCCGGCCGAGGGGGTCGACGGGGACGAAGTCGGGAACCGGCGACGGCTTGGGGGCGTCGTCCAGGGTGACGATGGTCAGGTCCTTGGTGTGGGCGTGCATCGACGCCCGGACGCCCGGAAGAGCGAGGACCCGCTGGTGGATGTCCGTCTCGGACGAGGCCTTGTAATAGCCGTAGTCGGTCCCGCCGGCCGAGAGAAAACAGATCTGGCCCGCATCGAGGTCGCCCTTCTGCGAACCCGTGGCCGTGATGGCCATCTCCTCGACCCCGGCCGCGTTCCGGACCTTGACGGCCATGTTGCCGCTGTGGCTATCTTGGATGTCGCAGAGAAGCGAAGCTCGGCCGATCGTTTGAAAGAGCCGGAGAAGATCCTCGTCCGCCTTCCAGTCCCTGGGGCTCATGGCCGCCTCCCCGCGATCCGGAGGCGGCCGAGGAGGTCCGGCCTCGGCCGTCCCTCGGCGTCCCAGCCCCGGACCTCATAATAATCGCGACGCATCCGCTCCTGGATTTCAACCGAAACGGCCCTTTCCTCTCCAGCGACGATGATCGGCGTCTCGGCAAACCTCGGGGGGAGGGCGTCATCGAGCTTTCCGGCCCCGGCCTCGAGGTTGAAGAGCCGCTCGAGGGCGGCCACCCGGTTGGAGATCTCTTCCAGCCGGGCGACCGAAAAATCCAGGCCCGTCGCCCCGGCGAGCATCCGCGACCAGGGCTCGCTGCCGAAGGCGTAGCCGGTGAATCGGCAGACGCCCAGACTGTCCTGGAGGATGCCGTGGTTCTGCATGTTGCGGATGGCGATCGGCGACTGGAGGAGGCTGAACCGGGGAATCTCCTTCCATCCGCCGAAGAAGGCCAGCGAGACGGCGTAGCCGCCGCGGAGATGGCAGGCTCCCGAGGGCGAGGTCATGTAGCCCAGGGCTTGGGTGAAGGAGGCCCGGGGGTCGTAGGCCGGGATTTCGAGCCGCTTGACGGACATCGAAAGGTCCGGCCGGCCGTACCGTTCGGCCAGGCGGAAAGAGCCGTCGGCGAGAAGCGCTCCGGCCCCCCGGCGGAAGGCCGTCTCGACGGCCAGCCGCTCGAGGACGGCCGCACGGCCGAAGCGGAGTTCGAGACCGGCGAGTTCGGCCGGCGGGATGAGCCCCCGCTCGGCAAGTTCCATGGCGCAGGCGACGGTGCTTCCGAAGCTGATCGTGTCGAGACCGAGCTCGTTCGCGCGATAATTGGCCCGGGTGATCGCCTCCAAGTCGTAGATGTCGCAAACCGGCCCCATGAGGACGACGGTCTCGTATTCCGGTCCCTCTCCCGCTTCGGCCTGCTCCCCCTTCCCCCCGACCCGGGTATGGCGCTGGCAGCCGATCGGACAAAGATAGCAGCCCGCCGCCCGCTCGAGGATGGTCTTGGCGATTGTCTCGCCGGAGACGGCCTCCAGGTCTTCGTCGCGGTGGGTGCAGTCCTGAAAATTCCGGCCGGGAAGCATGCCGATGACATTGATGAGCTCGACGAGGCCGGCCGTGCCCATCTCGCGGAGAAGACGCTTCGTCACCGGGGCCTGGCGAATGAGATGCATGGCCTGCTCGTACCCGGACTGGTAGCGCTCCTTGTCGTGAACCCGGGTTTTCATCCGCCCCGCGGCCCGAACGGCCTTGAGATTCTTGGCTCCCCAGACCGCGCCGGGGCCGCACCGCCCATAGACCCGGTTTCGGTCGTTAGCCACGGCGGCGAACCTGACGAGGTTTTCCCCCGCCGGACCGATCCCCAGGACCCGGGGTCGAGCGGCCGGTTCGAACCCCGTGGTGAGCTCGTCGGTCAGGGCATGGATGTCCTTGCCCCACATACGGCCGGCGGGAAGGACGTCGACCTTCTCCGGCGTGATGTCGATCCAGACGGGAGAAGAAGCCCGGCCCTTGACGACTAAAGCGTCATAGCCTGTCGCCTTGAACGACCAGGCCCAGCCTCCTCCCGAATTCGAGGTCCCGAGGAATCCGGTCAGAGGCGACTTGAAGACCATATGGCCCCGGGCCGCGGTCGGGGCGCTCGTCCCGATGAGGGGCGAAGGGGCCAGGACGACGACATTCTCCGCTCCCAAGGGGTCGCTGGCCGGGTCGACGGCCTCATAGAAAAGCCGGGTCGCCAGCCCCCGCCCGCCGAGATAGTCGGCCGTCAGGGAAGGGTCCAAGGGCCGGACGCGGACGTAGCCCGCGGAAAGGTCGATCTCGAGGATTTTTCCGTGAATTCCAAAGGAGGGGTCACTCATGAAATCGGAAGATTTTGGATTTCATTGTCGATCCGCCCATAATCCTAAATCCGTCGTTCTCTCCTTAACTTATTGATTTTATTATCGAACAGAATCAAATGGATGTCAAATGAGCGTATCTTACCCGCCGCCAAGCATCGGGAAGACGGCCAGGACATCGCCGTCGCGAAGCTCGGCCTCCAACCCGCCCCGGGAGGAGAGAGCCTCCCCGCCGACCAGGAGGACGAGATGAGGATGGAGGTTCGAGCCGCGGAGCAAGGCCGCCCGGCGTTCCGGCTGGTCGGCCATGGCCTCGATAAGAGCCCGGGCCCGGGCCCCATCGGGAATGACGTAGTCGCGCTCCCTCGTTCCGAAGACTTCCCGGAAAGCGGAAAAAAATTTAACCTTGACGACCATGGGCGAGAATGAGGCTGACGAGGTTTTCGGGCAGGGCCCGGGGGCCGGTCCGGAAGATCCTCACCGGGCGGCCTGCGAAGAGCTTCTTGAAGGCGGGAAGACAAGCCGTCCGGACCACGAACAGGAAGGACCGCCCCTCGTCATCGAGGAGGGGGACGAGCCAAGGCCAGAATCCCCGCCCGGCGAGTTCCGCCGGTCCGAGCTCGTCGACGACGAGGATCGCGCCGGTCGGGCCGCGGCCGATGATCTCCGCCGCGGCGGCTTTCCCCTCCGGGACGACGGCGTAAGGCCCGATCCGCTCCCCCGCGGAGCCGCGGCGGAGCCACGGAGTCCGCTTTCCGTCGGCCAAATCGACGAGGTCGTAGCCCCGGAGCTCGTCCCCGCCGAAAACGCGCTCGCTCCGGAATCCGGCGAGAGGAACGCCGCGCCGCCGCAGCTGGACCGCGGCTTTCCGGACAAGGGTCGATTTGCCCGCCCCGACGCGACCCGAGACGAGGACAATCATCCCCGGGCTAGCGGACGATGATCCTGGACTGGGCCTCTGCGGTCTGGACGGCGACCGTCTGGCCGGTCCCGCCGGCAGCTTGGCAGGCCGACACGGCGACGATCGACTCGCCCGGCGACTTGGCCTCGAAGGTCAGCATGGCCAGAGTGCCGCTGCCCTTGAAGCCGCGCCCGACCTGCGGGCTCGAGAACCCGATGACGCAGATCCCGGCGTTGTTGTCGATGTTCTTGAGGAAGGGGATGTTCGCTCCGAGCTGGCGGGCCAAGTTGCCCTCCGTCACGTCCTTGAGGACGAGGCTCCTGGGGTTGTAGTTGAAGGTGACGCTGATCGTCCCGATTTCGACGGCATTCTGGAGCTGGACGTTGACCCGGACGTCCCGGCCCAGGGGAAGCTCGAAATTCGGAGGGACCAGCCGCATGACGTTGGGGCCCTGGTCCTGCCCCCGTCGCTCGGCGAGGGCCCGCTGGGCTTCAACCTCGATATCCCGGCCGACGAGCTCGGGATCGAGGATCCCTCCCGCCTGCCCCGTGGGCTGGGTTTCGATGTCGACCCAGAAGGGTTGGCCGTCGTCGGCCCCGAAGGGGATCGTCCGGACGATGTACGGCGTCAGAGAGATCAGGATGTCGGTCTGCTCGATCGTCCTGTCCTCGGACCCGAACAGTCGGCCCAAGCCGGGGATGTCCTTGAGTCCGGGGATCCCCTTGATCGTCCTACGCTCCTCGTCGCGGAGGAGGCCGGCAATGAGCTGGGTCTCCCCTTCGCGCAGCCGCATGACCCCCTTGAGCTCGCGGGTATTGATGATCGGAATGTCGGCGATCCCCGTCCCGCCGATCGAGGTCACCTTGAACTCGGTCTGGAGGGTGACCTCGCGCTCGAGATGTATCCTCGGCGTGATCTTGACTTCGATCCCGACGTCCTGCTGCTCGTAGTTCATGATCGGCTGCTGGGCGAAGCCGCCGGCGGCGAACGGCTGGAAGGTCGTCCGCGGGATCGGAATCTTCTGCCCGACGAGCTGGCGGAGCTCCTCGTCGGCAACGCCCCGCAGCCACGGCTGGGCGATGACCTTCGTTTCGCTGTCCGACTCCAGAAACTGGAGATAGCCGACCGGCAGGCTGATCGAATAGTTCTCGACCTTGCCCAATCCCAGACCGGTCAGGGGAAACCAGCTCGTCGTCGCCGTCCCATCCGTGGACGGAGTTCCGTACCGCAGCCCGACGATGTTCTTGTCCAGGGACAGCCCGAGCTGGCGCAGCCGCATCCGGCTGACTTCCATGATCTCGACCTTGATCATGACCTCGCCCTTCGGCTTGTCCCAGGCCAGGACCAGCCGCTCGGCCAGCTCGACCTCCTGCGGCGTCCCCCGGATCGTCAGCGAGTTCAATCCTTTGTCGAAGATGATCGTCGGCGCCTTGACCTGCGAGCGGAGGGCCTGCGACAGCGAGGCCACCAGCTCCTGGGCGATGACGTTGGAAAGATAGAAGGTCTTGATGCAGTTGACCTCGTACTGGATCCTCTTCAACGGCTGGTCCGGGATGACCATGACCGTCTTCTCGTCGATGATCCGGGTGAAGTGTTTTGTCGCCAGGGTGATCGACCTCAAGGCCTGTTCGAAGGTCTGGTTCGACGCGTCGGCCGTGAAAGGGATGTCGCGGAAGTTTTCGTCGAAAACGACGGCCACTCCCGCCGCCCGGCCGAGCGCCTGGAAGATCGACCGCAGCGACGTCTCCGTTGGAAAACGAACCTGCAGCAGCTCGTCCTTCGGCCGCAGCTTGATCGGGAACTCGATCCTGGCCGGCTTCGGCTCGGCCACCTCCTTCGGCCCTTCCGCCAGCGCCTTCTGGGCTTCGTAGGCGATCATCGCGTCGCGCGGATTGTACTCCATCGCCTTGGCGTAGGCCGCCTTGGCCTCCTCCCGCTTGTCCTGAGCCACCCACAGCCTCGCCTGCTGGAGATAGAACAGGCTTGCCCCGAAGCGGGCCCGTTCCAGGGCGGCCCGATAGATCGGACTCTTGGGATTCTCCAGAGAGGCCTTCTGATAGCAGCGGATCGCCTCCTCCCACTGCCCCCCGATCTCCGCCCGCGCCCCGAGCTGGTACTGCGGACTGATCGTCGCGCAGGCCGTCATCCCTATGGCCAGAAGAAGGACTGAAGCCGTCCGCGTTCTCATCGAATCTCTCCTTCGAGGGCGAAAACCTGGGTGGCGCCGTCCGGCCCTTCGACCTCGATCTCCTTGTCCGACAGACGGCGGACCTTCCAGCCCGGTCCGATGACATCGTTCAATTCGACCGGATGGGGCCGGCCTTCGAACATGACCAGCCCGACGAACCTCGTCCGGGCCCGGTTTTGGACGAAGCCGACATATCTCAAGACGAAACCGGGCGTCGGCGCTTCTTCGAGTTTTTCTTTCTCGACCGTCTCTGTCGCCGGGGGAGACGTCACGTACCCCGGGCCGGAGGCTCCGGGACCTGCCCCGGCCGCCGAGACATACACTTGAGTCGTGAACAGGTCGCGTCTGGGCGGATTGAAGGGGCGGGGGGCGAAGGTGACGAGATCGACGCGGACCAAAGGGGCCGCCCCCCGGCTCGGGGCCGAGGTTTGGTCCTGGGCGAAGATCGCGGCCGCGGCCGCCAGGGCCGCGAAGATGACCATTTCATTCTTCATGGAGGTAATACCCCACCAGAGTTACCCGGACCTGGACGATCCCGGGCTGCATCGTCCCGATGTCCTCGAACTCGACCTTTTCGACGTGGATCGCGCGAGGCTGCTTTTCGACCATTTCCAGGAAGCGGCGGAAGAGGACGTAGGGCCCGGCCAGCCTGAACTCGGCCGTGACCCGCCGGAGCCTGCCGCGGACGAGGTCGATGTCGTTATAGGTGATTTCCGGGACGGCGATCCCTGTCTCCTGAAAGATTTTCCGGAGGTCGTAGCGAAGCGCCGGGATGCCCTGGCCGGGGTCATAGAACCATTTCGCCCCGAGCTCCCGGAGATCGGTCTGGGCCCCGGCCCATCGTCCGAGCTCGACCTCGGCCGCGTCGCGGTTCCGCTCGGCTTCCCGGACCCGGTCTTCGGCCGCGGCCAGACGGCGGGCCTCCCGCCCGGCCCGGACCTCGGCCCGGACGGCGAACAGGAGGAGGGCCGCGGCGGCGAGGCCGGCCAGGACGGCCCCCATCCGCAGGGTTTTCCTCTCCCCAGCCCCCAGAAGGTCAATGAGCTTTTTCATAGACCAACCCGATTTCGGCGACGAGCTCGCCGCCGACCTGGATCTCGCCTTTCATCATGACGTTCTTGAATTTCAGGTTCTCCAGCCTGGTCATCAGGCCCATGAGGTCCTCGAGGCCGGCCGTAACGACCCGGAGGCGGTTTTCGATCCGTCCCTCGGGGGCGGAAACGGGAGTGAGGGCGGCGATATAACACCTCGCCGGCAGGGCCTCCTCGAGAAGTGCGAAGAACTCGACATAGGAGAACCGTTTGCGGGCGATCGCCTGATTGACCTGGGCGACGAGGTCCCGCTCCCGGCGCTGAAGGGCATCAGCCCTCCCGACAAAATCGAGCCGCTCTCTTTCGGTGTCGGACGACCGGAGGCTTGCGGCCGCGGCCGCCTTCGCGTCGGCCGAAGCCCGGCTCGAAGCCCGGACGAGCCACAGACCGAGGACGGCGGCGGCGAGGACGAAGACGGCCATCATCCCGCCCAAGGCGGCGAAATAGAATCGCCGGTTGCGGACCGGCCGGCTGGCCAGGTTGATGTGGGGCCGCGGCCGTCCGTTCATGAAACCTGTCCGATGAGAGGCGCGAGAAGGGCCTGCTCCCGGGGGCCGGCCACGGCCGGCGAAGCGAAGCCGACCGGACGGACGGGGCATCCGGCCCTCGCCGCCAAGGCCTCCACGGCCGAGGGCGCCCCCCGGGCGTCCCGGACCCAAATGGCCTTGACCCGGAAGTTTTCGCGGTCCTCGAGGAAATGGATCGTGTTGACGACCTCGGCCGCGACGAGGGGCCAGCCTTCGCCGCCGGCCGCGCTCGCCGGGGTGAATCCCTTGACCCGGAAGAGGACCGGCCCCCCGTCCCCGGCGGCGAAAAGCGACAAATGGTCTTCCTCGACGTTGGCGATAAGGACCTCGGTCGGGCCGCTCTCCGGGAGGAGCCCGAGGAGGTGAGGCGTCGGAAGTCCGACCGCCCGGACGCGGAGACCCGTCTTGGCAAAGGCCTCTTCGTATTCCCGGACGACGCTCTCGAGGGCCAAGACGCAGAAAGCCCTCTTCCCGCCGTTCGTTTTCGAGACGTCGAACGAGAGCCGGAGGTCGGAGAATTTCAAAGGCAGCGTCTTGGCCAATTTCCAGCGGACGACGGACTCGCGCTCTTCGTCCGCGGACGGCAGGGCGTCGAAGGCCAGGAGGACCGTCTTGACCGCGGTCTCCGGGATGAGGAGGGAAACCATCATCTCGGCGGCGCCGAGGCGTCGCACGGCGTCCCGGACGGCGGCCTCGAGCGCCGGGGCGTCGACGACGTTCGGGCGGTCGAACCCGGGGTTGAGGGCGCCCGGCGGGAGGGGACGGATGACATGGGCCGCGATCCGCCGCTCCTTCCGGGAGTGACGGACGCCGCAAAGGAAACCCCGGCTGATTTGAAAAGCCGTCGGCGGAGCGATCGGCTCCGTGAAAAAGCGGTTCCAGCGCTCCCGGATTCCGGCCATCGTCATTCCACGAACGTGACTTTGTTCAATTCCTTGAGGCTCGTCGTCCCGTCGAAAACCTTCTGGACGCCGACCTCGCGGAGAAAGATGATCCCCTCGGCCTTGGCCTTCTTGCGGATCTCGGAGAGGGGCTTGCGGCCGAGGATCATTTCCCGGATCTCGTCGGAGAGTTCGAGGAGCTCGGCGATGGCCGTCCGGCCCTGATAGCCCGTCTGGCCGCACTCCCGGCAGCCCCGGGCTTCGTAAAATGTCCGGCCGCGGTAGACGTCGGGGTCGAGTCCGGACTCGAGGAGCTGGTCGTCGGCGTATCGGACGGCCGACTTGCAGGCCGGGCAGAGAACCCGGACCAGGCGCTGGGCGAGAATGCAGTTGAGGGCCGAGATGAAGCTGTAGGGGTCGACCTGCATGTGGAGGAACCGGCCGATGACGTCGAAGACGTTGTTGGCGTGGACGGTCGTGAAGACGAGATGGCCGGTCAGGGCCGACTGGATGGCGATCTGGGCCGTCTCGGGATCGCGGATCTCGCCGACCATGATTTTGTCGGGGTCGTGGCGGAGGATCGAGCGGAGGCCGCGGGCGAAGGTCAGGCCCTTCTTCTCGTTGACCGGGATCTGGGTGATCCCGTCGATCTGGTACTCGACCGGATCTTCGATGGTGATGATCTTGTCCTCGATCGACTTGATCTCGGTCAGGGCGGCGTAGAGGGAGGTCGTCTTGCCGCTCCCCGTCGGCCCGGTGACGAGGATCATCCCGTAGGGCTGGGTGATGTAGCGGCGGAACTTCCGGAGGACTTCGTCGGAGAAGCCGAGAAGGTCGAGGCGGAGGTCGCGGATGGCTTCGGTGATCATCTCCTTGTCCAGGATCCGGATGACCGCGTCCTCCCCGTAGATCGAGGGCATGACCGAGACCCTAAAGTCGATCGTCTTGTCCTTGATCCGGAGGCGGAAGCGGCCGTCCTGGGGGATCCGGCGCTCGGCGATGTCGAGGTCGGACATGACCTTGACCCGGGAGATGATCGGGGCCTGAAATTTCTTGTCGATCGGGGCCATGGCCTCGCCGAGGACCCCGTCGATCCGGTACTTGACGTGGACGTTCTCCTCCTTCGACTCGACGTGGACGTCCGAGGCCCGCTTCTGGACGGCGGTGAAGATGATCGTGTTGACGAGCTTGATGATTGAGCCGTCCTGGTCGGCCAGCTTCTCGAGGGAGATGGCCTCCTCCTCCTCGCCGCCGTCCTTCTCGACGATCCTCTGAATGAATCCTTCGGTCGCGTCGCGGAGGACCTGGAGGGCGGTTTCGCTCTTGCGGAGGGCCTCGTGGATGGCCCTCTTGGGCGCGGCTAGGACCTCGACCTTCTTGCCGGTCAACGACTCGACGGCGTCGATCGTGGCCATGTCGGAGGGGTCGGCCAAGGCGATCCGGAGGCTCGTCGGGCCGGCCTCGAGAGGGATGAAGTTGGACCGGTAGAGGAAATCAGGCGGAAAGCTCTGGACGAGGTCGCGGTCGACGGCGACGCCCCGGAGGTCGGTGAACGGGACGCCGTATCGCTCGGCCAGCTTCCGCGTTTCGCCGTCCTCGTCGGGGAGGATGGTCCGGGGGGGGGAGTTGTCCATGTCAGCGAGCCACCTTGATGATGTTGAAAATGGGAAGATAGACGGCCAGGAGCATCAGGGCTACGAGAAAACCGACGAAGATGATGATGACCGGTTCGACGAGCGAAACGAGGGTGTCGATCTTGGACTGAACCCGCTCTTCGTAGACCTCAGCCGCTTCGCGAAGCATCCCGGCCAGGTTGGCCGACGTTTCCCCGATCCGGACCATGTCCAGGGCCAGGGAGGGAAAGACCTCGGTCTTGGCCATGGCCTCCGAGAGGGTCTCGCCGTTCTTGATCCCGGCCGGGATGGCCGAGGCCCGCGCGGCGAGGTACTTGTTGGGGATGGCCTGGGCGGCCAGCCCGACCGCGGGCACGAGCGAGACCCCGGCTCCGAGGAGAAGGCTCAGCGTTCGGCTGAAGAGCCCGACCCCGGACTCGCGCCAAAGAAGACGGCCGAGGGGCAGGCGCAGTTTCTGGCGTTCAAGCCAGACGAGGGTGTCTTCGCGGCGTTTGAGCCGGGAGACGGCGGCCGCGAGAAAGACGATCAGGAGGAGCCAGAGCCACCACAACCGGCGGACGAACATCGAAAAGTCGATCAGCAGGACCGTGACGAGGGGAAGCTGGCTTTCGAAGTCGGCGTAGAAGTCGGAGAAATTCGGCAGGACGAAGTTCAGGATGACCAGGAGGAGCCCCACGGCGAAGAAAAAGAGCAGCGTCGGGTACGTCATGGCCGAACGGACGCGGCGGCGGGTTTGGTCGATTCTCTTGGCGTACTGGACGTACTGCCCGATCGTCTCGGGAAGGTTGCCGCTCTGCTCGCCGGCGGTCAGGGCGGCCGTATAGATCTTGGAAAACCGCTTTTCGAAAGGCGCGAAGGCTTCCGAAATCGACTTGCCGTGCCGGATGTCCTCTTCGACCTTCCCCAGGACGTCGCGCAGGGCGGGGCTCTTGGCCCGCGCGGCGATGACCTCGAGGCTCCGGAGGGCGGGATAGCCGGCCCGGAGAAGGGCCATGAGCTCCTGGTTGAACATGATGAAGTCGCGGGGGTTGATCCGGCCCTCGAAGAGGGACAGGCGAAGGCGGCTCCAGTCCCGCTTGACCCCCAGGACGCACAGGCCTTCGGACTCGAAGTGCCGTCGGACGTCCGCGGCCGAGGCCGCGGCGAGTTTCCGGACGAGGACCCGTCCGTCTTCGCCGGTCAAACGGCAGAGAAAAGAAGGCACCTCGGCGTCTCCTCCCGGTTGGTTCCAAGCTTCAAGGAAAGCCCGGCATTAGCTTAGGCCAACGCCCGCCCTTTGTCAATTTTGCCCGATCCGGCCGTTTGACATTCGCCCTGGGGAGGGGTATCGTTTTATCGATGAAAGGACGCAGGCGCATTCTGGCATTCCCGGCCGTCGCCGCCCTGGCCCTCCTGGCCTCCCAAGACCCTCCTCCCGCCCAAGACACCCAGCCGATCCGCCCCCCCGACACCTCCTACATGAGCCAGTGGCTCAACCGGAACACCCGGCCTCTCGGCCTCCAGGAGGACAGCCGCTACGCCCGCCTGGCCGAGCAGCCCCGGATCATTTGGGCCATCCGGGCCTCGGGCCGCCACGTCCTGGACTGACGCCTTTACACGAGCCAGATTTTTTTTATACACTGGATTCAATTTATTGGATTGAACGATGCGGCGCCAAGCCTATGTCTTCCTTGTCCTCCTGGCGCTGCTCCTCGTTCTCGGGGGGGTCAACGTCGGCCGGAAAATCGGCTGGAAGGAGCCGACCGACGGCGTGACCTGGGAGAAGCGCCCGGCCGGGCTGACGGCGATCCGGGTCGACACGGACGGCCCGGCCGAGCTCGCCGGCATCAGAAAGGGCGACGTCGTCCACTCCGTCAACCACAACCTCGTCCCCGATAAAGTCGTCATCCGGTCCAAGATCGACCTCGTCCGCAACCTCTGGATGGCCGGGACGGCCGGCCAGAAACTGACTTACGAGATCTACCGGACCGGGGAGGTCGTCCCCCTGAATTTCTCGATGTTCCTCCGTTCGAAAGGGACTTCGATTCTCTACTTCTACCTGGCCCTGATCGGCCTGACGACGCTCATCCTGGCCCTCATCGTCTTCCTGAAATCGTCCCGCCCGTACGCCCCGACCCATGTCATGTTCTACCTCCTCTCGACCCTCCTCTTCGCCTTCTACATCTTCTCTCCGACGGGCGAGTTCGACCTCCTCGACTCGGCCTTTTTCTGGCTGGACAAAGCCGCCTTCCTGGCCTTCCCGCCGCTCTTGCTCCACTATTTCCTCCTCTATCCCCAGCGCCATAAATCCCTCGACGGCCGGCCGTCGAGGTCCCGCCTTCTCTACGTCCCCGCGGCCGGCCTCTTCCTCTCCTGGGTCGTTCTCCATCTGCCCCTGGCCGGTTCGCTCGACAGCGGTCGCCTCCTGGCCCTCGTCGGGACCTTGGAGAAGCTCGACCTGGGCCATTTCGCCGCCTTCACCTTCGCGACCCTCGTCGTCCTCGGCCACAGCACCCTCGGCCATTCGAGCTTCATCGTCCGCCGCCAGCTCAAATGGGTCGTCTACGGCCTCGGATTCGGCATCGTGCCCTTCACTCTGTTCTACGTCCTGCCGTTCGTCGCCGGCTACGCCCCGACCCAGCTGGCCGAACTGACGGTCCTCCTCCAGGCCCTCCTCCCCTTGGCCGTCTCTTACTCCATCACCCGTTACAAACTCATGGACCTCGAGGTCATCATCAAGAAGGCCGCGACCCTCGTGTTCTCCTACTTCGTCCTGGCTCTCGTCTATTTCGGCGTCTCCTCCCAGACCAAAATCTTCTCCCAGAACAAAGCCAACGCCCTCGTCCTCGGGATCGTGGCCATCCTTCTCGGGGCGACGCTCTTCACCCCTCTTCGGTCGCTTTTCCAGTCCCTCTTCGACCGGGTCTTCTACCGCCGAAGCTACCAGTACCGCAAAACCCTCCTGGCCATCTCCCAGGAGCTCTCCCGGGAGCGCAACCTCGACCTCCTGGCCCGACGCCTCCTCGAACTCGTCGCCAACGCCCTCTCCCTGCGGTCGATCGCCCTTTATCTTCCCGAAGAGGCCGGAAGCCGGGCCTTCCTCCTCTCGAGTGCCAAGGGCGATTTCCCGACCCCCTCGCCGGCCCGCCTCGTCCTCGACCTGGCCGTGGCCGAAACCCTGACGGCCGGCGATTCCCTCTCGCTGTATTCCCTGACCGAAGACAAGACCCTCCAGGCCAGGCTCGAAACCCTCAACGCCTCGGGGTTCGAGCACTTCCTCGGCCTCAAGGTCGAGGACAAGCTCGTCGGCCTCCTGGCCATGGGCCGCAAACTCGACGCGACGTTCCTGACGAGCGAGGACTGGGAGCTCCTGACGACGATCTCGTCGCCGGCCGCCCTGGCCGTCGAAAACGCCTCGCTCTACGCCCAGGCCGGGGCCCGGGCGGCCGAACTCGAGCGGCTCAAGGACTACAGCGAGAACATCATCGAGAGCCTGACCGTCGGCGTCGTCGTCCTCGACAAGAACGGCCGGATCATCGGCTGGAACCGGGTCGTCGAGGCGACGTTCGGACGGAGGAAAGAGGAAGTCCTCGGCTCGAGCCTCCGGGACATCATCGGCCCGGAGACGTTCGCGGCCGTTTATCCGCCCGACACCCTTTCGGACTACCAGCTCCTCAACGAGATCCCGATCGAGACCCGGCTGGGCGAGATGCGCGTCTTCGACATCGCCCGCACCCCCCTCCTCGACAACCGGCTCAACCCCTACGGGACGATCATCGTCTTCGAGGACATCACCGAGAAAATCCGTCTCCAGCAGCAACTCGTGACCTCGGAGAAGCTGGCCTCGATCGGCCTCCTTTCGGCCGGCGTCGCCCACGAGATCAACACCCCGCTGACCGGGATTTCGAGCTACGTCCAATTGCTTCAGAAAAAGGCCACCGACGCCCACCTCGCCCAAATCCTGGAGAAGATCGAAGCCCAGACCGAGCGCGTCTCGCGGATCATCAAAAACCTTCTGACCTTCTCCCGGAATCCGTCCGATCCGGCCTTCCACCGGGTCAACCTCCGGGACAGCCTCCAGGAAATCATCTCCCTCATCGACTATAAGCTCAAGGCCATGTCCATCGTCCTCGAGTTGAACCTCGCCCCGGTCGGGCCGGTCTGGGCCCAGGGCGAGCGGCTCCAGCAGGTCTTCATCAACATCATCCTCAACGCCATCGACGCCATGCCCGACGGCGGCCGCCTGGCCGTCGACCTCGCCGAGACGGCCTCCGAGGCCGTCGTCTCGATCGCCGACACCGGGACGGGGATCAAGGAACAGCACCTCCCCCGGATCTTCGACCCCTTCTTCACGACGAAAGGGATCGGGAAAGGCACCGGCCTCGGCCTGTCGATCAGCTACGCGATCGTCAAGGAGCACGAGGGCCGAATCGACGTCCGGAGCGAGGCCGGCCGGGGGACGCGGTTCACGATCGTCCTGCCCAAGGACCTCGACCGGCGCCGGGCGGCGAAAGGTTCCCCATGAGCTCATCGGACGCGATCCTGATCATCGACGACGAACCCGTCATCCGCGACGTCCTCGGCCAGCTCCTCGCCTCGGAGGGCTACGACGTCGCCGCCGCCTCCTCCGGCGAGGAAGGGCTCCAGAGCTACGGCCTCCGCCGGCCCGACCTCGTCCTGCTCGACCTCCTCATGCCCGGCTTGGACGGGATCGAGGTCCTCAAGGTCCTGAAACGGCAGAACCCCCGGGCCCTGGTCATCATCATCACGGCCTATGCCTCGGTCGAATCGGCCATCGAGGCCATGAAAATCGGGGCCTACGACTATGTCCAGAAGCCTTTCAAGCACGACGAGCTTCTCCTGACGATCCGCCGGGCCCTCGAGCACAAGAGCCTCCAGGACGAGAATCTCCGCCTCCGGGACGCCCTCCAGAGGAAGTACGGCTTCAGCAACCTCATCGGCCGCAGCCAAGCCATGGAGAAGGTCTTCGAGCTCATCCGGGCCGCGGCCCCGACCCGCTCGACGATCCTCGTCGAGGGCGAAAGCGGCACGGGCAAGGAGCTCGTCGCCCGGGCCATCCATCAGAGCTCGAACCGGGCCCATCTCCCCTTCATCGTCGTCAACAGCGGCGCCCTGCCTCCCGACCTCCTCGAGAGCCATCTCTTCGGCCACGTCAAAGGCGCCTTCACCGGGGCCGTGAGCGAGAAGGAGGGCCTCTTCGAGGCGGCCGACAAGGGGACGATCTTCTTCGACGAGATCTCGACGATCGGCCTCGAAACCCAGGCCAAGCTTCTCCGGGTCATGCAGGACAAGGAATTCATGCGCCTCGGCGGGACGAAGACGATCCGGGTCGACGTCCGGATCATCGCCGCGACGAACACCGACCTCGAGGAGCTCATCGCCGCCAAGGCCTTCCGCAAGGACCTTTACTACCGGCTCAACGTCATCAAGATCGGGCTCCCCCCGCTCCGGGAGCGGAGGGACGACATCCCCCTCCTCGTCAAGCACTTCCTCGACCTCTACGCCAAGGAAAACGGCAAGGAGATCGAGGGGGTGACGCCGGATGTCCTGGACATCTTGGAGGCGCATCCTTGGCCGGGCAACGTCCGCGAGCTCGAGAACCTCGTCGAACGGGCGGTCGTCTTCGCCAAGACGAACCTCATCGGCCGGGAAGACCTCCCGGCGTTCTACCTGAGCCCGGAAGGGGCGGCCGAGACGCTCTCCCTTCCTTCCGGCGAATCCTTCAACCTCCGGGAGCAGACCTTGGCTTTCCAGCGGAAGCTCATCGAGACGATCCTCCACCGGTCCAAGGGCGTCCAGAAAGCGGCCGCGGCGAAGCTCGGGGTCAAGCCGACGACGCTCAACGAGATGATCAAGCGGCTGGATATCGACGTTTCGGAATTCTGAGTTTCAGTTCAAGAAACGGGCGGGGAGGAACCCGTCGGGGTCGACCTTGACCTTGGCCGGCCGGGCCGCGGCCTCGAAGACGAATTCTTTCGTCGGGGCATCGACATCGAGCGTCCGGCGGACGGTTTTCCCGCCCTCCTGCCAGGCGACGACGAGGGGAAAGACGAAAGCCGTTTTCGGCTGGCTGACCTTGAACCGCAAGGCGAAGGCGGAGCCGGTCTTTCCAACGTCATGCTTGACCTGGACCTCGGGGAGGAGGTGGGAGTCGAACCATCCCCGGAAGAACGGGCCGAGGTCGCGTCCCGAGGCCTCCTCCATGGCTTGGCGGAAATGGGACGTCCGGGCGGGCCTGAAAGCGCGGCTTTCGAAAAAAGACCGGAGGCCGCGGAAAAAAGCCTCCTCGCCGACAAGGTCGCGGAGCATGTTCAGGACGACGCAAGTTTTATTGTAGACGACGGCTTGGTAAGCCGCGAAATCGAGGAGGCTGATCCGCGTCCCGAGGGTGATCGGCCCGAAGACGGACTTCTTCCCGGTCCACTGGACGAACCTCCGGAGGAGGCCGGCGAACGTCCGCTCGCCGTATTTTTGCCGGAGGTATTCCGCGGCCGCGAACTGGGCCAATCCCTCGCTCAGCCATTGTTCGCGGTAGGTGGCCCCGGTCACGGCCTGCCCCCACCACTGGTGGGCGATCTCGTGGGCCAGGGCGTACTCCCGAAAGCGGGAGAGATCGACGGGGCTGTCCGGGTTGGCGATCGGCGTCATCAGGTCCGGCGTCCGGGGGAGCTCGTTGAGGACGACGAAGGAGGCCGGGCTGTGGCCGCCGCCCGTCGGCCAGATCCTCTGGAGGACGGTCAGCTTTTCGTAGGGGAACGGTCCGAACCAGCCTTCGTAGGCGGCCAGGACGGCCTTGACCTCCTCCAGGATGGTCTTCCGCTGGATCCGGATGTCCTCGGAGACCAAGACCTGGATGGCGGGTCGGGCCGTCCCATTCCCTCCGTACGACTTGTCGAACTTGCCGATGATGAACGACAGGTACTTGACCGGAACCCGGGTCGAGAAGACCCGGTAGGGGTTGCCGACCTTCTCCAGGGAAAGGACGCGGCGCCCGCCGTCGATTTTCCCCTCCTCGACGAGGTCGCCGTTGGCCACGCAAACGAAGCCCGGCGGGAAGATGAGGCGGACCCGGGCTTGAAAATATTCGTCCTCGCTCGGAGCCGGGTACCAGAGGGCGGACTGGCTGTAGAGATAGCTTTCGTACTTCGGGAGGATCAGGGAGACCGACTCGCTGAACTGGCCGGGAAGGATGTCAGCCGTCTGGAGGGGAGGCGGGAGAGAGCCCCGGTAGAAGATTTCGACCGCCGCCCTCCCCTCTTTTTCGACCGGACGGAGAAAGTAGACATAGAGGAGCTGGCGCTGACGGTCTTGCGTGTAGAACAGCTCCCGTCCGTCCCGGTCGTAAACGCGGACGATCTCCAGGCCGGAGTTGAAGTTGAACTGGAGGCTGTCGAGAGGCCCGACCCGGGCCGACGCTTCGATCTTGGCCCGGGCCGACAGATACATCCGCTCGGGCTGGAAATCGAGGTCGATCTCGTAGCTTTCGACGTCGAATTTCTGGCCGAAAGAGACGAACATCCGGCGTCCCTCCCCCGCAGGAGTCTCCGGGGAATACAGGGAGATGATCTGATCGGGCTTTCTCCGAAGGAAGTGGATTTCCTCCTCCGAAAAGGGGGAGAAGATGTAGGCCATGTCTCCCCGGGCGGCCGTCTTGAACTCGAAGACGACCTGGTCGCCCTGGGGAATGAAGGTCAGGAGCTCGTCGGTCATGGAGTTTTCGACCGTGAACGAGCCGGGATAGAATTTGTCGAACAGGGCCCGGGCTTTTTTGGCTTCGGGCTCGGGCAGGGCCATCGGCGCCGGACCCGGATCGGGCTCGATCCGGATCCGATCCTTGAAAAACGCCGGCGAGAAACGGAGGTAGGCCGACTCGAGCCGGTCTTCGAGAACGCTCGACTTGAAGCGGAGATCGAGCTGGTGCCGCTCGACGGCCGAGGAGGGGGCGAAGCGCAGACGTCCCGGTCCGAGGATGAGCAGGGCCGTCTCCGTCTCCGGGATGTTGCCGCGGACGACCCAGGCGTTTTCGAAAGTCAAAACGATGTCCTGGTGGCTGATTTCGACCCGGCGGGCCCTCTCGGTTCGTCCGGAGGGCATCCGGAGCTTGTAAAGGGTCGTGATGTTGCCGGCGACGTCTTTGGAGCCGATGACCAGCCCGGCCTCGGTCCTCTTCAGGCCGAGCTGCCAGGTTTCGAACATGGCCGAGGTCGGATTCTCGTAGAGGACCTGGAGATAGAGGGTCGGCCGACCGTCCTCCTCGAGGACGGGGCTGGCCCGATGGAACTTCACCCCGGTCATCTTCCAGAGCGATAAAAAATTGAAGGCCATGTCCCATTCCCGCTCCCGGATCTCCGGGACGAAGGAAGCGAGGTAGGCTTCTCGATCCGAGGCCGCGAAGGCCTCTTGGAGCCGGGCCAGGAGGGCATCGGCCTCTTTGTTGGAAGACGTCTCGGGCTGGGCGAGAGCCGCCGAAGCGAACACCAGGACGGCGGCCAATCCGCACAACCGCTGCCCCACCTTTCTCCCACGCTGAAACGTGCGGCCGGAACCGTTTCGCATGACCTGAATCCGCTTTCCCCTCAGCACGATTCGTGCCAAACCTGAACGCTCGCTTGACGGCCGGTCATCCCTGCCGGGGAGCGGAGGGTCCGCCTGGCGGGACCCGGTCGGCGTAATTATTCTTTACACCGGCGTTTCGGAGGCTACTTCCCCGGCTCGTTCCCGAACCGGCGCCGGAAATTCTCCTCCCAAGTGACCGAACTGTGGTAGAACTTGAGGTCTCCCTCCTCGATGCCTCGGGTGATTTCGGTGATGTGGGAGGTTGTCGCCCCGAAAGAGGCCAGAGCGTAGAGGACCGCTTTTTCCGGATCGACGTGGCTGCCGCAAGTGTAAATGTCGAGGGCGGCGTACCTCAACTCGGGCCAGGTATGGGTCGAGATGTGGGATTCCGAAATGACGACGACGCCGCTCACGCCGCTCGGAGGGAACCTGTGGAAGGAAATCGCCCAGACCTTGGCTCCGGCGATTTCGGCCGCTTTGACGAGGATGTCTTGGACTTTCTCGACGCTGGCGATGATTTTCGGGTTGCAGCCCGAGGCCTCGGCGATGTAATGATGGCCGACAGGTTCGTGCTTTTTTTTGCTCATGCCTTTCTCCCGGTCCGGAACTGTATTATGGCACAGTCCCCCCCCCTGTCAAACGAAAAAAGGGGACGGTTCCATTTTCGGCCGAAAAAGGAGCCGCCCCCTTATTAAACGGGAATCCGGCGCTCGTCCTTGACCGTATTGAGGACGAGATGGGTCACCGTCCGGTCGACGTAGGGCATCGCGGTGACCTTCTTCAAGAACCGGTTGAGGTCGTCGCGGCCTTGGAAATACGCGACGACGATCGAGTCCCATTCTCCGGTGACGTCGTAAACGGCCGATACCCGGACATCCTCGGCGATCCGGCGTTGGGTTTCGAGAATCTTGCCCTGCGAGATCCTGAGAGCGACAAGGGCGCACAGGTCGAACCCGAATCTGGCCGGGTCGACGGCCGGAAAATAGCCCCGGATGGCCCCCGAGGACTCCATTCTCTTGACGGCTCCGATCACGGCCGTGACCGAGGTGCCGACCTCCTTGGCGATTTCCCGGAAGCTTTTTCGGGCGTTGACGTTCATGACCCTGATGATCTTTTTGTCGAGCTCTTCGATCACGGATGATCCTCCCCGCCGCCTATTATATACGTTTTCCGCCCCGCTCGTCCGGCCGACAAGCGCCTTTTTGGGGCGGCCGCGAAACACGTCAACGGCTCCGGGGTGGGACACATCCGCTCGGCTCGCCGCCCCGACTCCTTATTATTCATCGATGCAAAACATTTGTGCTTAATTATATATGATATCTTGACAAATGAAATTGAAATCTGTATATGAAAGGACAAATGTCTTTTTTTAATAGTTCAGGAGGTTGAAGATGACGTCATCTTGTCCCTCGAGCCTGAAAACGCACGGCTACGCCGGAGAAGAAGAAGTCCTCGAGGCCGTCCTCGAGCCGGAAAACAGGATCGAGTTCATCCGGGTCGTTTTCCCCGACATCCTGGGCCGGCCCATGGACTTCTCCTTCCCCGGACCCGAGCTCGAAAAAGCCTTCCGAGACGGGAAGGGCTTCGACGGCTCATCGGTTGAAGGCTTCGTCCGGATCGAGGAGAGCGACCTCGTCATCAAGCCCGATCCGAAGACCTTCCGTCTCCTGCCGTGGGCCTATCGGGGCTTCGACCCGGCCACGACCTGGCGGGAGGGAGTCATGTTTGGAGACATCCTGACGCCGGACGGACGGCCGTTCGGGGGCGACTCCCGCGGCGCCTTGAAGCGGGCCCTCCGCCGAGCCGAGGAGGAGTTCGGGATCGAGGCCTTCAACGTCGGGCCCGAGCTCGAATTCTTCCTCTTCCCCAACGACCGCGAGCCCGAGCCCCTGGACGAGGGCGGGTATTTCTTCGCCGGCCGCCACGGCGAAATCCGGAAAGAGATCCAGCTCCTCCTCAAGCGGATGGGCATCCGCTCCGAATACGACCACCACGAGGTCGCCCACGGCCAGCACGAGATCGACCTCGAATACGCCGGCGCCCTGGAGATGGCCGACATCGGGATGCTCTTCCGATACATGGTCAAACGCGTCGCCCGGATGCACGGCCTCTACGCGACCTTCATGCCCAAGCCGATCAACGGCCAGAACGGCAGCGGGATGCACGTCCACCAGTCCCTCTGGAGCGGGGGGAGGAATCTCTTCTTCGACGGTTCGGGCGAATACCGCCTGTCGGGAACCGCCCGGTCATACATCGGCGGACTCATCCACCACGCCCGGGAGATTTCGGCCGTCTTCAGCCAGTGGATCAACTCCTACAAGAGGCTCATCGAGGGCTACGAGGCCCCGGTCTACATCGCCTGGGGCCAGAGGAACCGCTCGGCCTACATCCGCGTCCCCCAGTACCAGCCCGACAAGGAAGGCGCCACCCGTCTCGAGCTCCGCTCTCCCGACCCCGGCTGCAACCTGTATCTCGCCTTCACCGTCATGCTGACGGCCGGACTGGCCGGCGTCCGGGAGCGGTATCCCCTCCCCGAGGCCGTCGAGGAGAACACCTACGGCATGAGCGGCGCCCGGCAGAAGAAGCTCAAGATCCAAACCCTCCCCCGGGATCTGGCGGAAGCCGTCCGGCTCATGGAAGGGAGCGATCTCGTCCGCAACGCCCTGGGCGAGGACATCTTCCGCAAGTTCATCGCCAACAAGCGCGAGGAGATCGCCGACTACGCCCGGAACGTCGGGGCCGAATACGACAAGCAGGTCTCGGACTATGAAGTCCGCCGCTATCTGCCGATCTTGTAAAGGCGCTCCCAGCGCCGGAGGGCCTCGGTCAGGAAACCCTCCGGTTCCACGAGAAGGCCCTCCTCGAGGCCGGCCGGAGGGCCGTCGGCCCAGGCCGAATGGCCGAGGGGAAGCTTCTCGTCCGGTTTCCGCGTCCTGGAGACAAAATGATCGATCCCCCGGCCGAGGAGGCCGGCGTGGACATAGCCCTTCCATTCCGGGCCGGCGTCGGTTTTGACCGCTCCAACGCGAAAAGGAAGCCGGCGGATCGCCTCTTCGATGAACCGGATGGCCGTCGCCGGCTCGATCCGGTCGAACGTCCGGATAAAGCGGAGGCCGCTCTCTTCTTCGGCGGCGATGTAAAGGTAGGTCAGCCGCCTCGAGACCAAGGGATTCTGGATCGGCCGGACATCGAGGCGAACGACGCGCTTTTCCTCGGGCGGGGGGACCTCGGCCCTGAGCCGGCGCCCCGCTCCGCAACGGCGATGGAGGCCGAGGCGGCGGAGGACTTTCCAGACGCCGGGCCCGGAAATCCGAAATCCGGATAGGGACTCGAGCCGCCTTCCGATCTCGGCCGGCCCCAGGCCGAAGACCCGCCGGATAAAGACGATCTTGGCCACGACCTCGGCCGGCGTCCGGCGGGGATGGCCGTGCGGGCGGCGCGATTTGTCGTCCAGCCCGGCCGGGCCTTCGCTCTCGAAGCGGCGCAGCCATTTATAAAAGGTTGTCCGGCTGATCCCGTGGAAGCGGCAGGCCTCGGCGACGTTTCCCGTGAGGCGGGCGCGGCGGACAATTTCTCTTCGCCGGGCCCTCTTTCGTCCGTTCGCCGAAGCCTCCATCCGCTCCTCCGCCGGAGTTCATGATACCGGAAAAAGGGCCCTATGTAAACCATGTTTGTTAATTATTTTCCGCCTTGACAAGGCGTTTTTTCTCTGTTATAAGGTTTTTTCTCGTTTAGTTATTCATAAAAACATTTGAAACTGGAGTCATCCATTCATCGCCTGGCGAAGGGCCGGTTCAACGGGAGGAGCTTCCTCCACCCTCGGCCCGTCCGTGATTCCGTCGTCGGCCACTCTGTCCATAATCCCATTCTGACGGAGGGAAATTCGTGGATGTCCAAATCGACCGCGTGAAGGCCTCGATCCTCAAGCACAAGAGCCAGAAAAAGGCGCTCATCGCGATCCTCCAGGACATCCAGGCGGAGCACAACTACCTTCCGCCCGACGCCCTCCGCGCCGTGGCCCGATCCTTGGGCGTCCCCCTCATCGACGTGATCGGCGTGGCGACGTTCTACCGCGCCTTCAGTCTGAAGCCGCGGGGACGCCACATCGTCACCGTCTGCCTGGGGACGGCCTGCCACATCCGCGGGGGTCCGAAAATCCTGGAGGAATTCGAGCGCAAGCTGGCCGTCCAGCCCGGGGAGACGACTCCCGACGGCCAGTTCACCCTCGAGACCGTGGCCTGTCTCGGCTGCTGCGCCATCGGCCCGGTCGTCGTCGTCGACCGCGATTACCACGCCCACACGACGACCCGGAAGGTGGACGGGATCCTGAAAAGGTACCGGAAGCCGGGGAGGCCTTCATGAAAGCCCTTCCCGTCCTCAAGACAACCCGGGATCTCAAGAACCGCATCTCCGGCCTCAAGAAGCGGCGGACCGAGGACAAGCGCCCCGTCCTGACCGTTTCGGCGGGCACGTGCGGCCGGGCCCGGGGATCCCTCAAGGTCATCTCCGCCCTGGAGAAATCCCTCAAGGCCTCCAAGCTGGAGAAGAACGTCCGGGTCCGGGTGACCGGCTGCCACGGCTTCTGCGAGGCCGAACCCAACATCATCATCCAGCCCCAGGACCTTTTCTACCAGAAGGTCGACCCCAAGAGGGCCGACGACATCGTCGGCCGGACGGTCAAGAAGAAACAGGTCCTCGAGGACCTCCTCTACAAGGACCCGGCGACGGGGGGGACGGCCCGACGGGAGCACGAAATCCCGTTCTACAAGAAGCAGAACCGGTTCGTTCTCGGCGACAACGCCCTCATCGATCCGACCCGGATCGACGATTATTTTTCGATCGGCGGCTACGGCGCCCTTCTCAAGGTCCTCACCAAGATGAGCCCCGAGGAGGTCATCGGCGAGGTCAAGACCTCGGGCCTTCGGGGGCGGGGCGGCGCCGGCTTCCCGACGGGAAGGAAGTGGGAAGTCGCCCGCGCCCAAAAAGCCGCCCCAAAATACATCATCTGCAACGCCGACGAAGGCGACCCCGGGGCGTACATGGACCGCAGCCTCCTCGAGGGCAATCCCCATCGCGTCCTCGAGGGGATGATGATCGGCGCCTTCGCCATCGGCGCCCGGGAGGGGATCATCTACGTCCGTGACGAGTACCCTCTGGCCGTGGAGAACGTCACGGCGGCCATCGAGGCCCTCCGGGGCGCCGGCCTCCTCGGGGAGAATATCCTCGGGACGGGCTTCGACTTCGACTTCCGGATCGCCAAAGGGGCCGGGGCCTTCGTCTGCGGCGAAGAGACGGCCATGATCGCCTCGATCGAAGGGAAGGTCGGCGAACCGCGCCAGCGGCCGCCTTACCCCGCGATCAAGGGCCTTCTGGGAAAGCCGACGGTCATCAACAACGTCGAAACCTGGGGGACCGTCCCCCTCGTCATCACCAAGGGGGGGGCGGCCTTTGCCTCGATCGGCACGGCCGGCAGCAAGGGAACCAAGATCTTCTCGCTCGTCGGCAAGATCAACAACACCGGCCTCGTCGAGGTCCCGATGGGGATCACCCTTCGGGAGATCATCTACGACATCGGCGGAGGGATCCCGGGCGACAAGAGGTTCAAGGCCGTCCAGACCGGGGGCCCGGCCGGCGGCTGCCTGCCGGCCTCGAAGATCGACCTCCCGATCGACTATGAGAGCCTGGCCGCGGCCGGCTCGATCATGGGCTCGGGGGGGATGATCGTCATGGACGAATCGACCTGCATGGTCGACGTGGCCAAGTACTTCCTGAATTTCCTCCGGGACGAGTCCTGCGGCAAGTGCCTGTCCTGCCGCGAGGGGACCCAGCGGCTCTGGGAGATCGTCGAGCGGATCTCCAAGGGACAGGGGAAGGACGACGACCTCGTCCTCCTCGAGGAGCTGGCCGAATCGGTCAAGGACGCCTCGATGTGCGGCCTGGGCCAGAACGCGGCCAACCCCGTCCTTTCGACCCTCAAGTACTTCAAGGCCGAGTACCGCCAGCACATCCGGCGCAAGAAGTGCCCGGCCCTGGTCTGCAAGGAGATCGTCTCGTCCCCCTGCCACTACGTCTGCCCGATCGGCCAGGAGGCCTCGACCTACATCGCCCTGGTTTCCCAAGGCCGGTACGAGGAGGCCTACCGGGTCATTCTCAAGGACAATCCCCTGCCTTCGATCTGCGCCCGGGTTTGCCACCATCCCTGCGAGCTGGCCTGCCGGGCCGGCGAGTCGGGCGAGCCGATCTCGATCCGGGCCATCAAGCGCTTCGTCCTCGACTGGGCCGAAGCCAACGGGGTCCGCTATGTCCCCGAACCCCTCCGCCAGAACAAGGAAAAGGTCGCCATCATCGGCGGCGGGCCGGCCGGCCTGACGGCCGGATATTTCCTCGCCCGGAAGGGTTACCGGCCGACGATCTACGAGGCCCTGCCCGTCTCCGGAGGGATGACGGCCGTCGGCATTCCCGACCACCGTCTTCCCAAAGAGATCGTCGCCCGCGAGGTCGATTTCATCAAGGCCTCGGGCGTGACGATCCGAACGGGCCAGGTCCTCGGCCGCGACATCACCATCGACGGCCTGTTCCGGGACGGTTACAAGGCCGTCTTCTGCGCCACGGGGGCCGGGAAGTCCCTGGCCATGGGCATCCCCGGCGAGGAGGCCGAGGGCGTCCTCCACTCCCTGGAGTATCTCCGGGAAATCAACCTCGGCCGGACCGTTCCCGTCGGCAAGCGGGTCTGCGTCGTCGGCGGCGGCAACTCGGCGATCGACGCCGCCCGAGCCGCCCACCGGCAGCCGGGCTGCGAGAAGGTCTCGATCCTCTACCGCCGGACGAAGGCGGAAATGCCGGCCCTGGCCGAGGAGGTCGACGCGGCCATCGAGGAAGGGATCGATCTCCAGTTCCTCGTCGCCCCGGTCCGGGTCATCACCGCCTACGGCAAGGCGACGGCCATCGAGTGCGTCCGGATGAGGCTCGGCGACAAGGACTCGAGCGGACGGCGGAGGCCGGTGCCCGTCGAGGGCTCGAACTTCACGATGCCTCTCGACACCCTCATCCTGGCCATCAGCGAGCGCCCCGACACGTCCTACATCGGCGAGGGCGACGAAATCCGTCGGGTCGAGGAGAACATCCACATCGACGAAGAGACGGCCATGACGACCCGGGCCGGAGTCTTCGCCGGGGGCGACGCCGTGACCGGCCCGAACATGGTCGTCGAAGCCATGGCCGCGGGCAAGGTCGCGGCCGAGATGATCGAGAAATACATCCGCGGCCTGCCGATGCAACGCGATTACTGGCTGACTCGGCCGTCGACGTACGTTCCCTCCGTTTCCGTTTCCGAAGCGGAGGCGGCCCGGGCGGAGCGGCCGAAAATCCCCACCCTGTCGCCGGCCCAGCGGCGGAAGAATTTCCGCGAAGTCGAAAGGACGCTTTCCGAAGCGTCGGCCTGCCGGGAAGCGCGGCGCTGCCTGCGCTGCGACCTGGAGACCGAGGACGGCAAGGCCGCCTTAGGAGGGAATCCATGATCCGCCTCATCATGAACGGCTTGGAAGTCCAGGCCGAGGAGGGCTGGACGCTCCTCGAGACGGCCCAGTTTTACGGGCTGGAGATCCCGACCCTGTGCCACAACGAGGGGCTGACCCCCTGGGGGGGCTGCCGCCTGTGCGTCGTCGAGATCGGGGCCAAGCCCAAGACGCGGCTCGTCTCCTCCTGCACCTATCCCGCCGAGGAAGGCCTGGTCGTCCAGACGGACACGAAACGGGTCATCCGGGCGCGGCGGATGATGATCGAGCTCATGCTCTCGACCGCGCCCATGTCGAAGAAGATCCAGGACCTGGCCTCGAAGTTCGGCGTGACGGAACAGCGCTACCCGCCGCGCAACGAGGAATGCGTCTACTGCGGCCTGTGCGTCCGGATGTGCGACGAGCAGATGGACGCCCGGGCCATCGGCTTCCAGAACCGGGGCCACAAGCGGAAGATCTCGACCCCCTTCGACATCCGGTCCGAGGACTGCCGGCTCTGCGGGGCCTGCATCTACATCTGCCCGGCCTGTTCGGCCCGCTGCCAGGGCCCGAGCGCCGAGACGGACATCTGCAACGCCTGCCTGCAGATCGAGCCGACCTGCCTCGAAGAATACGGCGAACTGAACTGCTGGATGTACGACGCCGGCCGGTGCGGCACCTGCGTCCAGGACAAATCCAAATAACTTTTCGACAAGGAGGAAACGAAGATGTCTTATACGAAACTCAACCGAAGCGCGGCGACCCTGACCAAGAACCGGACCGAAGGCTCGATCAGCCCCTTCAGCGGGATGTGCGTGACCTGCGTCGACGGCTGCATCGGGATGTGCGAGATCGGCAAATCCGCCTACCGCGGGGCCGAAGTCCTCTATCCCCAGCCGTTCGGGATCATCACCGCCGGCTCGGAGAAGGAATACCCCTACGACCTCTCTCACTTCAGCATCATGGGGACGGCCGTCGGGGCCCACGGCGTCGAGGCCGACAGCGACAAGGCGACGTTCGAGAAAGTCTCGATCGAGACGGCCGTGGGGAAGGACAAGGACATCAAGCTCAAGGTCCCGTTCGTCCTGGGCGGCATGGGTTCGACCAATGTCGCCAAGCAGAACTGGGAAGGGCTGGCCATCGGGGCGGCCGTCTCGGGCGCGATCCTGACCGTCGGCGAGAACGTCGGCGGGATGGACGACGACTCCGAGATCAAGAACGGCCGGATCGTCCGCTCCAAGGACCTCGAGACGCGGGTCAAGCTCTACAAGGACTGGCAGGACGGCTACGGGACGGTCGTCGTCCAGGCCAACGTCGAGGACACCCGCCTCGGCATCCAGGAGTACGCCATCCAGAAGCTCAAGGTCGACACCGTCGAGCTGAAGTGGGGCCAGGGGGCCAAGGACATCGGCGGCGAGGTCAAGATCAAGAACCTCAAGAAGGCCCAGGATCTCCGGAAGCGGGGCTACATCGTCCTTCCCGATCCCGAGGACCCGAACGTCATCGCCGCCTTCGAGAAGGGCGGCTTCAAGGAGTTCGAGCGCCATTCCCGGTTGGGGATGGTCGAGGAAGAGAGCTTCATGAAGCGCGTCGCGGAGCTCCGCAAGGCCGGGGCGAAGCACGTCTTTCTGAAGACGGGCGCCTACCGGCCGGCCGACCTCGCCCGGGCGGTCAAGTACGCCTCCAAGGCCAAGCTCGACATGCTGACCGTGGACGGCGCCGGCGGCGGGACGGGGATGAGCCCCTGGCGGATGATGAACGAGTGGGGCATCCCGAGCGTCGAGATCTGGAGCCTGACCTACAAATACGCGGATATCCTGGCCAAGCGGGGCGAATACCTCCCCGACATCGTCTTCGCCGGGGGAATCACCTTCGAGGACCAGATCTTCAAGGCCTTGTCCCTGGGCGCGCCCTACGTCAAGGCCGTCGGGATGGCCCGCAGCCCCCTGGCCGCGGCCATGGTCGGCAAGACGATCGGCCGGCGGATCGACGAAGGCCAAATCCCGGTCTACGTCGAGCGGTTCGGCAACTCCCGAGAGGAGATCTTCGTCACCGCCCCCGAGCTCAAGCGGAAGTACGGCAAGCGGTTCGAGAACCTCCCGCCCGGGGCGATGGGCGTTTACAGCTACTTCAAGCGCCTCGACCAGGGATTGCGCCAGCTCATGGCCGGCAACCGGAAGTTCGCCCTGAGCTACATCACCCGGGACGACATCGCCTCCCTGACCAAGGAAGCCTCCGACATCAGCGGCATCCCCTACATCCTCGACGTCGACAAGGACGAGGTCAGCCAGATCCTCAAGGGCTGAACTCTTCGCTTTAAACTCAAAAGGGGACGGTTCTATTTTCAGCCGAAAATAGAACCGTCCCCTTTTTCTTTTTGATAGAATAGGCCTCCGATGAAACATCGCGGGGCCGTTTTCGTCCTCCTCCTGGCCGTCACGGTCTTCGGCGTCTATTTCCGGACCCTCTCCTATGACCCCGTCTGGGACGACGCCGATTTCCTCCGGGAGGACAACCCGTTCTTCTCCTCCCACAAGACCTGGGAGGCGTTCAAGCTGGGGTATTTCGTCGAGCCCGGAGAGAAGGCCGTCCGCTTTCTCTATTATCGGCCCGTCGTCACGGCTTCGTTCCTTCTCGAGCGCGACCTCTGGGGCCTCCGGCCCTGGAGCATGCGGCTCGTCAATCTCGCCCTCTACGTCCTCGGCCTCATCGCCCTCTACGCCTTCCTCAGGAAACAGTCCGAGAAAGGCTCGTTCGCCGAAGTCACGACCCTCCTCTTCGCCCTGAACCCCCTGAACGCGGACAACGTCGTCTGGATCGTCGGCCGCTGCGACCTCTTCCTCCTTCTCTTCGGAAGCCTGGCCCTCCTCGCTCTCGCCCGCCAGGTCGAACGCCCGGGAGGCGGGCGCTGGCTCTGGTCCTCCGCGGCTTTCGCCCTCGGCCTGTTCTCCAAGGAGAGCTTCCTCTTCTTCCTCCCCGCCCTCGTCGTCTTCGAGCTCGTCCGCCGGAAGCGCCTGACGCCGGCGTATCATCTCGCCAACCTGGCCGTCGTCGCGGGATTCTTCGTCCTCAAGGTCGGCGTCCTGGGGATGGGCAATCCGGCGATGCGGTTCCTGCCCGGACTGGGCAAAAATATCCTCAAGCTCGTCGCCGCGGCCGGGTACTACGGCCGGTCGATCGTCTTCCCGGTCGTCTATGACCGCTTCCTCCCGGACGCCGAACTGGCCAAGCCCCGATATCTCGTCTTCGGGATCGCCTTCGGCCTGGCCCTGCTGGCCCTGGCATATCTCGCCTGGCGACGGAAAGCCTTCGCCACTCCGGTCGCCCTCCTCGCCGGATTCGTCGCCGGCTCTCTCGGCCTCGTCTTCGCCGCGTTCGTCAGCTATCACCTTTACGCCAGGTACATGATGATTCCCGCCCTCGCCGCCACCTGGATTCTCGTCCGGGCCCTGGGCCGCCTCAAGGAGCTGCAGCGGAACGCCGTCGCCTTCGGAATCTTCCTCCTCTTCATCCCCTCGGTCGTCCTCAACGCCTACGACTACCGGACGAACATCGGCTTCTTCGAGGACGCCGCGCGCCGGTTTCCCGAGGAAGGCTTCCTCTCCTACCAGACGGCGACGGCGTATCATGCTCGGGGAGACCTCCTGAACGCCGAATTGGCCCTCCAGAAAGCCCTCCGGACGCCTCTCGACGTCAAGATGGTCATCAGCGGACGGCTCATCCTCGCCCAGGTCGAATTCCTCCGGGC
>Ga0194112_10000785_pt1 | contig 46627 bp, 33 predicted proteins | sample TA2MahC400mmetaG_FD_146191 | JGI IMG/M metagenome (GOLD analysis project Ga0194112, IMG submission 146191) | Freshwater microbial communities from Lake Tanganyika, Tanzania - TA2015016 Mahale Deep Cast 400m | ecosystem: Environmental > Aquatic > Freshwater > Lake | place: Tanzania: Lake... | reverse complement strand
CCACGACGTCTGTCTGGAGACGATGGACACCGGCGCGATCTACGGCGGCTCGTTGAACTGGCTCTCCGCCCACGGTTGCGTCATCCGGCACAACTTCATCCACGACGTCATCGGCCGCAGCGGCAAGGCGGGCAAATGGCTCGCGCCGTATTTCGCGTGGGGCATCTATCTCGACTGGACGGCGATGGGCGTCACGGTTACCGGCAACATCGTCGCGCGCACGCCGCGCTCCGGCATCCATGTCCACGACGGGCGCGACAACCTGATCGAGAACAACATCCTCGTCGAGTGCGGCTCCGGCCAGCATGAGCACGGCGCGGTCAGCCAGATCGAGTTCAACGGCTGGGACACCAGCTACGGCTGGTGGAAACGGGAGATCGAGAACTGGAGCAAACAATACGACTCCGTCGCCAACCTGCCGGCGTGGCGCAACGTCGCGAGCCTGCGCGACCCGCGCACGGTGCCGCTGCCCGATGGCCGCACGATGCAACGCAACGTCGCCCGCCGGAACATCCTTTGCTGGCGCGACCCACAGCCGCAGCCGTTCAGTTTCCGCAACGTCTCGTTCGAGCACAACCTCTCCGACTCGAACCTCGTCTGGCATTTCAACCAGCCGCTCAAGACCGGCCAGTTCAAACTCAAGTCCGTCACCGGCCCGAACATCGCGCCGCCCAACGCCGACTTCGAGACACCTGAGGTTTGGAAGTGGCACATCCGTCCGAGCACGAACGATCACGTCATGCTTTGCGCCGACTCACCGCACGGCGGTCGTGGCTGCCTGCGCATCACTGGCAAAACCGATCCTGCGAACAAAGACAAGGAATCATGGGCGCGCATCCCCAGCGTGAAGAGCGCCGAGGTTCCCGTCCAGCACGGCCAAGTCTATCGTCTCACCGTGTGGCTCCGCAATGTGGGGCAGGTTTGCAACCTGCCCGCTGTCGGCAATAGGCAGGTTGCAAACCTGCCCCACACGGTGCGCGTCGAGATCGGCCTGCAAGCCTACCGACCCAAGCTCTACAGTTGGCAGTCGGTGAAGACCGTCAGCGTCGGCACGGCGTGGTCGCAGCACGAGTTGATTGCGCGTTTCCCCGCGCAGCCACCGGAAATGAAAAGCTGTTACGTCCGCATCCGGTTGCCCGACGGCGACGGCGCGGTCTGCGTGGACGACGTGGAACTGCACGCCGCCGAGCCGATGGACGAATGGGCCGCATGGCAGGCGCTTGGCATGGATCGTCACTCACTCATCGCCGACCCTCGATTCGTGAACGCGAACAAGGACGACTACCGTCTCCGTTTCACCTCGCCGGCGTTCAAGCTTGGTTTCAAGCGCATCCCCGTCGAGAAGATTGGTTGCTACCGCGACGACCTGCGCGCAAGCTGGCCTGTTGTGGAGGAGAATAAGCCATGATTCGATGCTTCGTGATGTTTGCCGCTGTGCTGTGTCTTGCCGCCCTTACGGGCTGCGCGCGCCAGCCGCAACTCACCGTGGTCAACCAATCGTCCACAACGCTCACCGATCTTGTGGTGTCCGGCTCGGGCTTCTCCACGCGCTTGGGCGCGCTTGCGCCCGGCGAGCAGAGGCGTCTCGGCGTCAGCCCCTCGGGCGAGTCCAGCCTGCGGTTCGAGTTCGACGCCGCTGGCAAGCATCACTCGGTCGCGCCGGACTGCTATTTCGAGAACAGCCCACTCTACCGGGTCACCGCCACCATCGGCCCGGATTTCACCGTGAAGGTGGACGTCAGAATCGAAAAGTATTGACCACTCACAACACAGCCATGAAACGAAAAGGAGCAACTCAAGTCAGGTACGCGGTCAGGAGACCTGCGCACAACAGCGAGTTCCCATTCCGGCAGGGGTTACTCCAGGAGATGTCCCAAGGGGATGGCGAACAATCGCTCGTCCAGTTTCACCGCTTCCTTCCCATTATAGGCCAGCACCGCGGCCTGGCAGGCCGGCGTTCGCTCCAAGAACGCCCGCAGACCGGACAGGTCACTCTCGTTCCAGCGCGTGGTCGCTTTCACCTCGATGGCGAACACCTTGCGGCCCGCCTCGATCACGAAATCCACTTCATGCCGCCCCTGCTCGTGCCAGTAACTCAGCCGGGCTTCGGGCAGGTGGGCTTCCAGCAGCGCTGCGAGATTCTGCGCCACATACGTCTCAAACAAAGCGCCGCGCAACAACTCCTCGCGTCCCGCTTCCAGCGAGACCACCCCGGCCAAGTGCGCCGCCAACCCGCTGTCCGTGAAATACAACTTGGGCGATTTGATCAACCGCGAACTGCGGTTCTTCAGAAACGGCGGCAGCCGGCGAATCAGGAACGACGTCTCCAGCAGATCGAGATACCGGCCCGCCGTCACCGCATTGAGCTTGGCGTCACGGCCAATCGTGCTGATGACCAGCACCTGCCCCGTGCGCAACGCCGCCAGTTGCGCCAGCGTGCGGAACGCGACCAGATCGGTGATCTGCGACAACTGCCGCACATCGCGCTCCACGTACGTCTGCACGTAACCGCGAAACCACTCCGCCACGCCGTCGGCCGGGCCGAGACACGCCAGCGGCAACCCGCCCCCCAACACCTCGCGCTCCGTCACCGGATTCGCCCTGCCGGCGGACAGGACGGGAGCCGCGAGAAACTTCACCAGGAACGGCGGTTTGGCCGTCGTTCCCCGCTGTTCCCGGCGCGTCATCGGATGCAGCGTGAAATAGCCGGCCCGCCCCGCCAACGTCTCCGACACATGGCCGAGCAACGCCAGATTGGCCGACCCGGACAAAATGAACCGCCCCGGCCGCCGCTGTTCATCCACGCTTCGTTTCAACGCCACGAGCAGTTCCGGACACCGCTGCACTTCGTCGAGGATCACCGCGCCTTCCAGCAGCGATTCCGGATTGGCGCGCGCCGCCGCCAGCGTGGCGAAATCATCCAGCGTCCGGTAAGCGTGACCGCGAGCGAGGGCCGCTTCGTTCTGGAGCAACGTGCTCTTGCCGGTCTGCCGCAGCCCGGACAGCACCACCACCGGCAGCCGCCGCAGCGCCCCCACCAGCCGCGGCGTGATTTCGCGGGAAAGATAGTCTGTCATAATGCAACACCTTATAGCGGCATTATGACAGCACGTCAAGGCGCTTCCGTCCGCCGGCTTCACCCTTCACGCCCGTGCTTCAAGAACCAGAATCCCGATCAACAGCTTCCAAGTGACGCGCTGATTTCCGGCTTGAACGTCGCCGGCGGTTTGCCGTCCAATGCTCCCCAACCATGAAACCCACCCTCACCCTCCTCACCGCCCTGCTGCTGGCGCCGCTGGCCGCGCTGCACGCCGCCGACACGCGAACGGTTTACGTCGTGCCGAACTTTCACCCGGCCAGTTGCGGATGGCTAACCGACTGGTCCACGGAGCGGAACTACTGCGCGAATTCCTACTTCGACCACCTCGACCGGGTCCGGGACGACGCGAACTACAACTTCGCGCTCTCGGAGTGCAACAATCTCATCGCGATGCTGAATTTCCGCCCGGACCGCATCGCGGAGTTGAAGCAACGCCTCCGCGAAGGCCGCGTCGAACTCTGCAACGCCTTCTTCCTCGAACCGACCATCAACCTCTCCGGCGGCGAGGCGCTCGTGAAAATGGGCGTCGAGGGCCTGCGCTGGCAACAAGCGATGTTCGGTGTGCGTCCCCGTCTCGCGTGGATGATTGACGTGACCGGTATGCACGAACAGATGGCGCAGATCAGCGCCGGCCTCGGCCTCGACGGCTTTGCCTATTGCCGGCACAACCCGACCGGCTACGCGATTCACTGGGCCGAGTCGCCCGACGGCACGCGCTCGCTTGCGGTCGCGCCCGGCCGGTACGCTGACTGGTCGCCCGTTTTCAAGTCCTCGGTGCCACTGACAGAAAAACAACTCGCCGAACTGCAGGCCGACCTCCAGTTCCGCGCCGATCCGAGGCCGTTGACGCCGGAGGAGATCGTGAAAAACGCGAAGCCGTCGGGCGGCGAACCGCGTCGCGCCCCGGTCGGCGCGCCGTTGCTCCTGTTTGGCGGCAGCGCCGACTACAGCCTCGCGCCGCTCTACAAACCGTACCCGACCGAGTTCCTGCAACAGTTCAAGAAAGTCGCACCGGAGTTCGACGTGCAGTTCGCGACGTCGAGCAAATATCTCGACGCCATTCTGCCGGGCATCAAGTCGGGCGCGATCAAACTGCCGGTGATGCGCGGCGGAACGATGTTCAACTACAACGCGTTTTGGATCCAGAACCCGCGCGTCAAATCGTGGTTTCGCCGGTGCGAACACGAGCTTCAGGCCGCCGAGATGCTCGCCACCGCCGCCAGCCTCTATGCAGGTGGAATGTGGGAGGGGCCTCAGCGCCCCGACTCATCGCGGCATAAACAGAAGGTCGGGGCGCCAAGGCCCCTCCCACTTTCTGGTTTCGAATATCCCGCGCAAGCGTTCCACCACGCGTGGCTGTTGATGTGCCTGAACATGGACCGCAACACCCTTTGGGGCGCCGCCGGCGGCATGGTGTTCGAGCACGAACGCAGTTGGGACGCCCGCGACCGGTTCGAGTGGGTCGAGCAAACCGCCCGCGCCATCGCCACGCGCGCCGCCCGCTCACTCTCATTGAACTCTGATTTGAGTGCTACTCCCAAGGAGCGGCGGTTTGCAACCGCCGCCGTGGCGAGTTCACAGAAGAACGAGCCTGTCGCCAATCAGGCTGCGGCGGTTGCAAACCGCCGCTCCTTGAACGAGACCATACGGACAAAGTTCTACTCCGCCCGGCTCGATCCAAAGACCGGCGCGCTCATCAGCCTCAAGCTCGGCAACCGCGAACTGCTCGGCGGCCCCGCCAACGTCATCGTCGCCGAGCAGCCGAAGAAGAAAATCGCCTTTTCCGCCGACCACATGGTGGACCGGCCCGACCGCGACCGTCTCGCCGATTCCAACCATTCCGCACCGCGCCTCAGCGTCCGCGCCAGTTCTGAGATGACCGTGGTGGAAGCGGAGTCGTCGTTCCTCGGCGGTGGCCGGTTGCGGCGCACGATGACGTTTCACCGGGATGATCCGCGGATAGATTTCGAGACCGAGTTGAACAACATCCCCGACCGGACTGTTGTCGTCGCCGAGTTCCCGCTCGCCGCGCCCGTGCGCGAAGTGCGCCGGGGCATCCCGTACGGCTTCGCCCACGGCGCGTGGGCGATCACCAACGCCGCTCTGCCCGGCTTCGTCAAAGGCATCACCCCGGCGGTGCGTTGGTCGCATTACCAGATGGCTGGCGCCGGCGTGGCGTTACTCGATCAGGGCCTCACCGGCCGCGAGATCACCGACAACACGCCGATCATCTACCTCTACAACGCCAACGACACCTATCGCGGCCACACCAACTCGTGGCTCAGTGGCAAAGGCCGGCACGTGTTGCGATACGCGCTCGTCCCGCACACCGGTGATTTCACCACCGCGCGGGTGGCGCAACGGGCGTGGGAGTACAACACGCCGACAGATTTGCCGTCGGTGAAGACGACGGAGTTTCTGCAAACCAGCGACAACGTCATCGTCGAGGCGCTGCGCCGTGAAGGCAGCGAGATCGAATTGCGCCTCGTCGAATGTCTCGGCAAAGCCGGTAACGCACAAGTCATGCTGCGTCTGCCGCACGAAAGCGCAGCGTTGACTGACATGCTCGGCGGCAATCGTCAGCCGTTGCGAGGCGGCCCGAGCTACAAGTTCCCTGTTCGCCCCCAACAGATCGTGACGATGCGCTTCAAGACCGCCGATGCCGTGCCGGCCGTGAAGCCGCTGACGGAATGGGACGAACTCGTGCCGGAAAAGAAGCGCGAAGCGTTACGCCGCTACCAGCCCGACGTCAAAGGCCACCCGCCAGCCGAGTGGCTACAACCAAAACCCGCAACGAAGAAACAACCATGAAACGCGCCCTCACACTCCTCACCACCATGTTGCTCGCTGCGCCAGCAGCACTCCTTGCCGACAATGCGGGCGGCTCGCTCTCCGCCGACGCCATCCAACAACTCCGCACCGAGAGCGCCCAGCGATGCGATGCGTTTTTCCGCAAGCAGTCGGGGCAGCCGTTTGCTCCGGCACCGATCATTAAGGACTGGAATCATCGCGGTGACTTCACCCGCCATTATGTGCAATCGGTACTCCTCTTTGCTTCGAGGGCGTTCTACTTGAATGAGCAGCTCGCGGAGGCGAACAGGGCCCTCAGTGAGATGTGCCAGTATCATCTCGATCGCCCCCAGACGTTGCTGGAAATCCACAGCTTTCCCGAAGCGCTCCGCTATTTGGCCCAGCTTGCGCAATTCTACGGACCCGAGGGCACGCGAGCCAAAGGACGGCTCTCCCCGGAGACTTATCGTGTCATGCTCACGACGATGTGGGAGTGGGCGAAGGTGAAGTCGAAGATGGCGGCGTGCGTGGTGGACGAGTCCCACACATGGACGATAACCGACTCGGAAAATCATCATGCAAATCACTTCGCGTCCTGCTTGGCGGTGACGACGTTTCTGGCGCGTGTCCCCGAGTATCGCGACCGCCTGTTCGATGACGGCCACACCGCGAGGCAGCACAGCGCGGCGTGGACCGCTTACCTGCGCGAGTATCTCAGCGAGCGGGGTCGCAAAGGCATGACGGTCGAGATCGAGTCGCCTTCGTATGCGTCCGGGACCTTGAGCGCGGTCTATTGGCTCTATGAGCTAAGCGATGATCCCGTGTTAAAGCATCGCGCCAGCGACTACATCACGCTCTATTGGGCGCTGTGGGCACAACAGCAGATCGATGGAATCGAGGGCGGGGCAAAGGCGCGGTGCTATCCCGATTCAGCAAAACACGGGGAGAGTTTCGTCAGTCGTGCAGCGTGGTATGCGCTCGGCGTCGGTTCGTCACAGTTCGTGCATTTGAGCATGCTGCCCTTCGTCACCTCGTCATGGAAAATCCCCGACGTAGTGATGGATCTGGCGCTCGATGTGAAAGGCCGGGGTAGCTACGAGGTGATCGAGCGCCGTCCGGGACTCGCCCAGCCGGGAGCTGAGAAGCGGAAAGGCATGAGTCAAATCGCTCCCGATGGTGGTGGTCTGGTCCGTTACACCTACTGCACGCCGGAATTTGTCATGGGCTCCCTGCTTTGCGCTGCACGGCCCGCTAGCGACTGGACGTCGATAAGCTCTCAGAACCGCTGGTATGGAGTCATCTTTCGCGGAGCGATGAACGCGCGCATCTATCCCTATTGCGAGACGGATCACAGCTCCTACAACCAGCAGTGGGCCGTGCAGCACAAGGGCACGCTGATCGCTCAGAAACTCAAGACCAGCCAGCACGCCGACGGCCTGCGCGTTTGGATTTCGGAGGCGGGACTTACCGCGCCGCGCGAGGAAGGCGGATGGTTTTTCACGGAAGCAGCCGGTGCGTGGGCAGCAGTGCGCGTGATCTCCGGCGACACCAAACTCATTCCTCCGGCGAAACCCGCGAAAAAGAAGAAGGTGCTCCCCAAGGCCACCACGAGCGATGACGGAGACACGCTGGACAGCCGCGCGAGCGGATGGGTGCTTCAATGCTCCGATGCATTCTCGTCCGTCATCATCGAGGCAGCGACCAAGGCGGATTACCCGACGCGGGAGGCGTTCCGAAAAGCCATCCTCGCCCTGCCGGTGAAGACCGAAGGTGGACGGCTCACATACACTGGCCTCGGTGGCGACCGGTTCATTTTCTTCACCGACCAAACGGAACTGCCGCGCGTGAATGACCAGCCCGTCAACCTGGCTCCGACGAGGGTTTATGACAGTCCGTTCGTGCAGTCGGATTGGAAGAGCGGTGTGGTCACCATCCAGAAGGGTGCCCGCAAACACGTGCTGAACTTCAACGAATGAAACGTCTCATGCATCTCCCCGCTTGCCTGTTCATCGTCGCCGCTCTTGCGCCTAGCGCGCCATTCGTCGTAGCGGCAGAAAAGGAACCGCCGCCGCATCCTGCCGTCGGCCAGCGATTCATGCCGACCGATGTCGATTGGTCGCATCCCGTCTATGCCACGACGTTCGACAACGCCGCGGCGCTTGGCGATTGGAAGCTCGAAGGCGGCAAGACCATGCGCATCGTGAATGGCAGACTCGTCCTCGAAAGCGATCCCGGCGGTGAGAAACCATCGCCGAAAGACAACCACCTCGTCTGCTGGCTGACCAAAGAGATGCCCGCCGACTTTCTGCTGGAGTTCAAGGTGCGCCCGCAGGATCGCAAGAACGGTCTCAACATCATCTTCTTCAATGCCCGGGGTCTCCATGGCGAAAGCATCTTCGACCCGGCGCTCAAGCCGCGTTCCGGCCTCTTCGCGCAATATCACAGCGGCGACCTGAACAACTACCACATCTCGTATTGGGCGGGCGACCGCGGCACCGCCAACGTGCGCAAGAATTGCGGCTTCCATCTGGTCGCCACCGGCAAAGACCTTGTGGTGCCCGCACCCGCCGAGGCCTTTCAAACCATCCGCCTCTACAAACACGGCGGCACCATTCGACTCATGGTGGATGACGTGATCGAAGTCGCCTTCGATGATGACGGCAAGACTCACGGACCCGTTTGGACGCACGCCGGCTGGATCGGCCTGCGCCAGATGGCTCACACCGTCCGTTGTGAATACGACGACCTAAAAGTCTTCCCCTTAAAACCATGAAACACACCCTCGCACTCCTCACTGTCCTACTGCTGGCGCCGCTGGCCGCTGGCATTCACAATTTAGAAATAAAAAAACACATATAAGGAGAACACAACCATGAGCATGTTCGACACCACCGGCAAAGCGGCTGGCACCACCGCGCGCAAGGAGAATACCCTGCGCAAACTCGACCGCATGAACAAGGCACTGCACCATCAGGAACTGGACCGCGTCCCGATCAGCGATTGGTTCTGGGGCGGATTCATCAAACGCTGGCGCACGGAGCTCGGCCTGCCGGCGGACGCCAATCCGTATTACCACTACGACCTCGATTGGATTGTCACAATTCCAAACATGGACCCGCACATCAAACCCTTCGAGACGATCCGCGAGGACGCCGAGGAAGTCGTCATCAAGACCGGCTTCGAGACGACGTTGCGGAAACGGTTCGATTTCCCAATGCCGGAACAGGTCAGTTGGGAGACCGACACCATCGAGAAACTCGAAGCGTTCGAGTTCGATGACCCCGCCGACCCACGAAGGTTCTTCAGCGGCGGCGACAACCAGATCGCGGGCGTCGGTGACGGTTTCTCGCGCAACTCGCCGCCGTGGATCGAGACGGTGAAATCGCTGCGACCCGACTTCCCCGTCTATGGCAGCATGATGGAAGCGTCGGAGTGCGTGACCCGGTTGCTCGGCCAGATGAACATGTTGATGTGGATGGGCGAATACCCGGAGCGTTTCGGCAAACAGATTCTCCGCATCGGCGAGCACTACTACAAGAGCGCCGAGGCCACCATCAAGGCCGGTGAAGGTTTGCTCGACGGCTTTGTCGTCTGGGGTGACGTTGCCTACCGTAAATCGCTGCTCTTCTCGCCCGATTACTGGCGCGAGTATTTCAAGCCGACCGTCAAGGCGATGATCGCGCTCTGTCACAAGAACAACCTGCCGGTCATCTACCACGGTTGCGGCAACGTGGAGTCAATCTTGGAGGACTACATTGAGATCGGCCTCGACTCCTACAACCCGATGGAAACCAAAGCCGGGATGGATCTCTGCGAGTATCGCAAGAAGTACGGTCACCGGATTGGTTTTTGTGGCGGCAGTGACATGCAGGTCTGGGAAACCGGCGACCGCGCCGCGATCAAGCGCGAGGTGCTCCGCAAACTCAACGCCGCCAAAGGCGGTGGCGTCATCTTCCAAAGCGACCACTCCGTCAGTAGCAACGTCTCCGGCCAGACCTACGATTACATCGTGAAACTGGTCCGCGAGTACGGTACATATCCACTCAACCTTGGAGAGTTCGATGAGAACCTCACGACGTAAATTCTTGTGGAGTGCCGCAGCCGGCGGACTCGGCGCGCTCACCACCAGCGCAAACGAAAAGCCTCAACGTAAACTGCCTGTGTTGGCGGAGGCCGACATTGTCGTCTGCGGCGGCGGCACGGCGGGGATCTCGGCGGCTTGTTGCGCGGCGCGACACGGGGCGAAAGTGATCCTGCTGGAACGCTGGCCGAGCCTTGGCGGGATGGCCACCAACGCGCTCGTCAACATCTGGCACACCAGTGACCGCAAGAAACAGGTCATCTTCGGGTTCACACAAGAGGCAATTGACCGCGGCGGGCGTTTCGTGCGTCGGATGGCGCATTACCCAACGCGTCCAGAGACGCACGAGTTCGACTCAACCGGAATGCGCGTGGTATTTCATCGAATGCTCAAGGACGCTGGTGTGCGGGTCTTCTGCAACCTGACCGCCATCGAGTCGCTCGTCGAGAATGGACGGATGAAAGCTGTCTTCGTGGACACCAAAACTGGCCGCAAACTCGTGTCCGGAAAAATCTTCATTGACGCCACCGGCGACGGTGATGTGGCTGCCAACGCCGGGCTGTCGTTCGACTTTGGGCGCGCAAGTGACGGTGCAGTGCAAGGCATGACGATGATGTTCCGGTTGCGCGGATTGGATGCTGCCACTATTAAATCTCATTCCAAAGATGCCCAGCGCGTGTTCGAACTCATGAAGAAACTTCGCGATGAGGGCAAGTTTCCCCAGTTCCTTGAAGCGGCAGCCCGTTCCTACTTGACCAGCCCGCGCGATCCGCTGGTGTCCTACAACATGTGTCCGGTGGCCGGTAATCCGCTCGACGAGGAAGAACTGACACGGCTCTCCGCGCAGGCTCGCGAGCAGGTTTATCAATACGTGAATCTGTGGCGGGAACAGATGCCCGGCTTCCATGACGCCGAGGTCGAGCAAGTAGGGTTTGCCCTTGGCATCCGTGAGTCGCGGCGCATTCGCGGTCTCAAGACGCTTGACGCGCAAATGGTGGTGAAAGCCGTCAAGCAACCCGACGCCATAGGCCACGGTTTTTGGATGATTGATATTCACGACCCGAAAGGCACCGGCCACACGACGTGGGTGGATCAGAAGGCAGAGATGATGCCGGCCGTCGGCGATAGCTATCATATTCCGCTTGGTATCTGTTTGAATAACCAGATTCCGAATCTCGCCGTCGTCGGTCGCTGCATTTCCGCGACACACGAAGCCCTCGCGTCGGTCCGTCTCCAATCCCACTGCATGGTGATGGGGCAGGGCGTCGGCACCTGTGCCGTGCTCGCGCTCAACGCTGGAGCGGAGATGGCGCAGTTTGACGTTCGCAAGCTGCAGGTGCAGTTGCGCAAGGATGGTGTTTACCTGGAGAACGTGCCACAAACGTGACGAAAGGAACTTCACAATGACAGACGGCGTTGTTTCCAATCCCTTCCTTGGTGTCGCGCTGCACGCGGTGGGCGCGATCTTCGCGGCGACCTGCTACACGCCGCAGAAACAGGTCAAACGCTGGTCGTGGCAGACGTATTGGCTGACGCAGGCCGCGTTCTGCTGGTTCCTGCTGCCGATCATCGGCGCGTACTTCACGATTCCAGAACTTGGCGCGGTGCTCCGCGAAGCGCCGCGCGACGCGATGTTGAAATCGTTCCTGCTCGGCGCGGCGTACGGCATCGGCGGGACGGCGTTCGGCGTCTCGATCCGGTACATCGGGTTCTCGCTCACGTATGCCATCGCGGTCGGGTTGTCGAGCGTGCTCGGCACGCTGATTCCGCCGCTGGTCAAGGGCACGCTCGGCTCAACTCTTTCGAAGCCCGGCGGCGGTTGGGTGTTGATGGGCATCATCGTCGGCACGCTCGGCATCGCGTTGTGCGGTGTCGCGGGCCGGTCGAAGGAGACAGACTTGCAGGGGCAGGATGCGTCGAAGAGTTTCTCGCTTGGCAAAGGGCTGGCGCTCTCGCTGTTGGCGGGCGTGCTCTCCGCGGTGTACGGCTTCGCGCTCGAAGCCGGGCAGCCGATTGCCGACACCGCCGTCAAGCACGGCGCGGGAATGTGGCAGGGTAACGTCATCTACATCTTCTCGAACACCGGCGCGTTCCTGACGACGCTGGTCTATTGCCTCTACCTCCACGCCAAGCACAAGACGATTGGCGAACTCGTCGAGTTGCCGGCGGGTGAGGAGAAGGCGTCGTTGCCGGTGAACTTTGCGATGGCGGTGCTCACCGGTTTGTTCTGGTACGGGCAGTTCTTCTTCTACAACCTCGGCCACGTGCGGATGGGGGCGTTCAAGTTCACGAGCTGGGCGATCCACATGATCATGCTGGTGCTGTTCAGCAACGTCGTCGGCCTCGCGCTGAAGGAATGGACAACCTGCAAACCGCGCACGCGCTGGGCGCTGCGCATCGCGTTGACCGTGCTCGTCGCCGCCGTGTTGGCCTTGACCTACGGCAACCATCTCGGCGATGTAACCGCCAAACACTAGGAGATCACCACAATGAAACGATACGCTTGGGTTATCGGTGTCCGGCCTGAGAAACTGGACGAATACAAACGCCTGCACGCCGCCGTCTGGCCGGGGGTGCTGCGGATGATCAAGCAGTGCCATATCCAGAACTACTCGATCTATCTGCGCCAACTGCCCGACGGCAACCATTATCTGTTCAGCTACCTCGAATACGTGGGCAGCGATTTCGCCGGCGACATGGCGACGATGGCGGCCGACGCGGAAACGCAACGTTGGTGGGCGGTCTGCAAACCGTGCCAGCTCCCGCTTGCCAACCGCAAACCGGAGGAATGGTGGGCCGACATGGAAGAAGTGTTCCATCAGGATTGAAGGGAGAATCCCATGACATCCCGCGAACGAGTTCTAGCTGCTTTTTACCACGTCGAACCCGACCTCGTACCGCGCTGGTGTGGTGCATCACCGGAGTTTCTCGCCAAGGCGCGCCGGCAATTACACCTGACGGACGACGAGAGTTTCTTCGTCCGCATCGGCGACGATTTCCGGCGCGTCTTTGCGCAGTACGCCGGCCCAGCGCATCCGGCAAACAGCACCATCTTCGGCATCGAGCGCGCCGGGCACGGGTACGGCCAGCCGTTGAGTCATCCGCTCGCCGACGCCACGCTTCAGCAAGTCCACGATTACCCGTGGCCCGATCCGAACTGGCAGGACGTGTCGCGCATTCGCGTCAACGCGCTCGCGTGGAACCGTCAATACGCCATCCTCGGCGGCGATTGGTCGCCGTTCTGGCACGACGCGATTGACCTGCTCGGCATGGAGAACATGTACCTCAAGATGTACGACGAACCGGAAATTGTAGATGCCGTCCTCCAACACATCGTGGACTACTACGCCGCCGTCAACCGTCGCATCTTCGACGCTGCCGCCGATGCGATTGACGTGTTTTTCATCGGCAACGATTTCGGCGGCCAGACCGGTCCGCTGCTCAGTCCCGCCCAGTTCGAGCGGTTCATGTTGCCACATCTCAAGCGCCTCATTGACATCGGCCACCAATACCGGCTGAAAGTCCAACTTCATTGTTGCGGCGGTTTCGAGCCGTTGATTCCCGCGATGATCGCGGCCGGACTTGACGGCCTGCACGCCATCCAGCCGTGTTGCGGCGGCATGGATTTGGCGAAGCTCAAAACCAACTACGGCGCGAAGATCCTCTTCAACGGCGCGATTGATTCGCATCACGTCCTCATCAACGGCACGCCCGACCTCGTTCGCCAGCGTACGCGTGAAGTCCTTGCCATCATGGCCCCCGGCGGCGGCTACATCGCCGGCGCGAGCCACGATTACATCCTCGAAGAGACTCCCGTGGAGAACGTCATCGCCATGTTCGACGCCGTAGCCGGGTTCAACGTTGAGGGGGATGTCCGCAATCGCCAGAGAACGACCCCGTAACGCACAGACACAAAAACCCGGTGAATCTATGGAACTATCGTTCCATAGATTCACCGGTGCGGTGGTCGCGGGAAAGGTGTTCTGTCCGTGCCTCGGCAGTTCGCAGGCGGCGCGGCGCGAAGTCGCGCTACGCGCCAAGGGTCTGTTGGTAGGCGGCCAGCAGGCGCGGCGCTTGATGATGCCACGCGAGCGAGTCTTCCATGCGTTTCCGTCCGAGCGCGCCCATCTTGGTTCGCTCAGTTTCATCAGCAAGCAACTGTTCTATCTTTGCCGCGAGGTCAACAACGTTGTTCGGCTCCGCATACCACGACGCCTCCCCGGCGGAGAAACGGTCCTCCTTGAGGTCATACTGGACGATGGGACGGCCCAACGCCATGTACTCCATGATTTTGTTCATCGTGGAGACGTTGTTGAGCGGGTTGAGCGGGTCGGGATTGACGCAGAGGTCGCAGCGTGCGAGCCGCGCCATCATTTCAGCGTCGGGAATCCGCCCGGTGAACTCGACGCAGTCGGCCACGCCAAGGTCGCGCGCCATCTGTTGCAGTTGCTCGAACATCGGCCCCTTGCCGATCAGGCAGAACTGGATGTCCTTCCGCCCGCGGTTCACCACCAACTCATGCGCAGCGCGCAACAGATGATCCAGTCCGTCCTGCGGCCCCATCACGCCGAGGTAGCCCACCAGGTATTGTCGCCCGCGTCGAAACAACGGGTCCGGCGTCGTCGGGTTGAACTTGGAAAGATCCGGCGCGCTGCGGACAACGTGGACGTGTTCGGGCTTTTTCCGTCCGCGCCGGAGAGCGACGGCCCGGTAGGATTCGTTCGTGCTGATCACCGTGTCGGCCAGCCCGAACGTCAGCCGTTCCAGCAAGCGCAACGCCCAGTAAAACAAATCGCGGCGGTTGTACTTCGATTCGTACAATTCCGGGCAGAGATCGTGGTGGTCGAAAACGAACTTCACGCCGTGCAGGAACTTGAACCATGCTGCCACGACAAAAATCAAATCCGGCGGGTTGCACGCGTGGATGACGTCAAACCGGCGTTCGCGCCAGGCGCGCCGGGCCAGTTTCCATTCCCACGACAACGCGGCGAGATACTCGCGAAAATAGCCGGTCGCCGAATGCACCTCCGGCGGCAACGGATGCCGATAAACGTGGATGCCCTCGATGACCTCGCGCAGCGCCTCGTAGCCCTTGCCGGTGGGGCAGATCACCGACACCTCGCAACCGGCGCTGCGCAAGGTCGTCGCCTCCATCCAGACCCGTCGGTCAAACGGCACCGGCAGGTTCTCGACGATGATGAGGACTTTCGCGTTCACGCAAGGTCCAGCACCGGCACGCCGGCCTGCTGCGCCAACGCACGGAATTCCGCCGTGTCGTGCGTCACGACGAGGACCTCCGCGTGCTCCAGCAGTTCCTTCGCGTCGGCCACCAGCAGGCTGGCGAGGTGCGGGATGTGTTGCTCGATGTACGCGCGGTTGGCGCCGATCAATTTCGCCTTGCGCACGGCGTGGTCGAGGATGCGGACATCGCAGCCCTTGCCCATCAACCGCTCGGCGAGTTCGACGGCCGGGCTTTCGCGCAAGTCATCGGTGCCCGGCTTGAATGTCAGGCCGAGCAGGCCGACGCGGCGTTTGCCCAGCGTCAACACGCGCTCGACGGCGCGCTCGATGGGAATCTGGTTGCTGCGCCGCAACGACGCCAGCAAGGGCACTTCGAGGTTGTGCAGCCGGGCATAACTCGTCAGCGACCGCAAATCCTTCGGCAGACACGAGCCGCCAAACGAAAAGCCGGGCCGCAGATAAGCGGCGGACACATTGAGCTTGGTGTCCTGCACAAAAATCTCCATCACCTTGCGCCCGTCCACCGAGGCGGCGGCGGCGAGTCGCCCGATCTCGTTGGCGAAACAGATCTTGGCGGCGTGCCAGGCGTTGGCCGCCAGCTTGATCAATTCCGCCACGGCCGGTTCCGTCACGAATATCGCCGCGCGAACCGTCGCGTACAATTGGCGCATCGCATCCGCCGCCGCGGGGTCGGTTGTGCCGATCACCGTGCAGGGCGGCTCGTCGAAATCGCGGACGGCCGCGCCTTCGCGCAGAAATTCGGGGTTGAACGCAACGTGGACCGGGGTCTCGTGGGCGAATTGGCGGAGAATGGCGGCGCACCGCTCGGTGGTGCCGGGAAACACCGTGCTGCGGATGGCCACGATGTGAGAGACGCCTTTCGCGTCAACCGCCTTCCCGATCTGCGCGCAGACCGTCTCCAGCGCGGTCAAGTCCAGGACGCCATCCGACCGGCTCGGCGTGGCGACGCTGATCAATGAAATGTCGGTCGCCTGCACGGCGTCCAACGCGGAAATGGTGGCGCTGATCCGTCCCGCCTTGACGCCGGCGTCGAGCAGTTCGCCGAGACCGCTTTCGATGATCGGCGATTCACCGCGCGCGACGCGGGCGACCTTATCGGGGTTCACGTCCACACCGATCACCTTGTGGCCGTCGCGCGCCAGGCAAGCCGCGCTGACCGTGCCAACGTAACCAAGGCCAAATACGCTGATGTTCATGGCAACACCTCCAATAGACTTGTCAATGTCACCGGCAGCGGGCCGCGCCACCGGGCTTGAATCGTGGTTGTCCCTTTCTTCACACCAAACCGCGGCGAATACCAGCCAGGAATTGTTTCCACCGTCGCCGGCAATTTCATCCGCACGCGGATATTGTCAAGCTGGACATCGCCATCGAAAACGCATCCCGGCGCCAAGTGGAACAGCAGCGCGACATCGTGTTCGCCGCCGCCTTCGAGCGTGTCGGTGATTTCGAGAATGTTTCCGCGCAACGCAAATCGCCGGCGATGGATGATCCCGCGATAGCCGTCGTGCGAGGCAACGAGCGTCTGGCCGTCCCACGACTCCACAGTCGTCTTCGCCTGCCGGCTCCAAAGGAACGGCCCGGCCTGCGTGGACTGGTCGAGGCCGTCCACGACGACGGTGTTGTGCGCTCGCGTGCTGCGGAAGTACCGGCGATCCGCGTCCGAGCGGAAATAATCGCACGTCCCGCTGTCCACAAAGACTGGTTTTCCAGCGACGGTGAGCGTGAACGCGAGCGCGTCGGCGTGTGCGTGCGCCGCGATGGACAAATACCCGTGCGGCCCGGCGTCGGCGAGCACGGCGATGTTCCCGTGGCGCAGGACAAACAACCCGGCGTCCTCGGTGGTCGTCGGCGTTTCGCCGCAGAGTTGGCGAAGCCGCGCGTTGTCGGCGCCGAGCACGAGCGCGTGCCCGTCATCGCAGTCGCCGTAATTCGGCGCGCAATCAGCCAGCGCCGTGATGACGCCGGCCATGCGACGGAGACGCTCGACGTACGACGGCGAGAACGCTGACGGATTCTCCAGCCACGCGAAGAGGAAGAATTCGAACGTGAAAACGTGGTACGACCAGGCCATCTCGCGGTTCAGGCCGCACGGGAACGTCTGCCGGATGATTTCTTCTTCGAGCGAGCGCAACGCCATTTCGCGCCAGCGCGCCGACTCGGCGAACACCGGCCACGCCGTTGTCGCGATGAACAGCCCGGCCATTTCGCCGATGAGATGGTTGTTGGCGGAGGAACCGCGCGAACGGGCGCGCTCGATGAATTCCTGGTGCTGGTGAATGACCGGCCAGAGCGCGTTCAGCCGGTCGTGATGCGGCGAGCCGCGCAAGAGCCGCTCGCACCAGACCCACGCAATCAGCCGGATGCCGGCTTCGAGGGCGTGCGACCAGTTCAGGCCGCGCAGGCAGGGGTTTTTCTCCGACCAGTCGAGAAGTTGCCCGGCAACGGCGTCGGCGTAGCGTTCATCCTTCGTGAGCGCGTAGGCGGCCGCGAGAACAGTCAGGTGATGATGACGGCTCTTTTCCCAGATGACCTTCGCGTCGCCAATGACGGCGGCGTTGCGGTAATCAATGTCGAGCGAGAACCCCAGCGGCGAGGTTTTGCCGGTGGTTTCGTCGCGGTGCCAGTCGGGCGTGCCGCGCCGCAAAAGCTGATCAGCTTCAGCAGGAAGCGAAGACGGCAGGCACTTTGCGGAGACGGCGTCTGCCGGAAAGTTCAAATGCAACGGCGTCGCGCCGCGCGGCGGCTGGCGGCGCCAGCGTTGTTTCTGCCACTCGAAGGCCACGCGCTGAACCATCTCCGCCGGCGACATGGCGCGGGCGCGTTGCCAATACCATGTGAAGTTTGAACATGTCATGGCAAACCTGCTCTCAACAGACAGCAGCGGCGACTTTCCGGTACGCTGTGATGATGTCTGCGACATCGTCGTCGGTCAAGTTCGAGGCGATACAAAGGAGCACCGTGCGGCTGAGCAAGTCATCGAGATGCGGGCAAGTCCCTTTCGCGTAGGAGATGTCGGCCGAGGCGCGGTTCTCCGCCAGTTGCCACGGCGAGATGGCGGAGATGCCGCGTTTGTTCACGAGATTGGTCGCGTTGTAGTAGATGTGCAGGCCCCATTGGTCCATGTGGATCGGATAAAAACCGCCCCTGTCCGCCACGATCCCCTCGCCGCGCAGCGCCTCGACGAACCGCAACGACTTCTCCCGCGTCGGCAGCATGGTCAGCAGAAACGACCCGCCATCGCCTTCGGGATCGGGCACCTCGCGGAACGTCAACACGCCCTCCAGCGCCTTCTTGATCCTGTTCTTCGCCGAGCGCATCGCGCCGGTGATGCGGTCGAGCTTTCCGAGTTGCACGCGGGCGAACGCGGCCGTCAGTTCGCTCATCCGGCAACCGATGCCCCAGAGCTGGACCGACGGATCATCGAAGATCAACCGGCCCGCCTCGTTGCGGGGAAAACCGAGATCGTGCACGGCAAACGCGCGCCGGTGAAGGTGCGGGTCGTTGGTGACGAGCATGCCGCCTTCGCCGGAGGTCATGTGCTTGTTCGTCTGGAACGAAAAAATCCCGATGTCGCCGAACGCGCCGGCCTTGACGCCGTGCTGGGTGGCGCCGTTGGCCTGCGCGCAATCCTCGATGACCTGGAGGTTGTGCCGGCGCGCCAGCGCCACGATCTCCGTGATGTGGCCGATGACGCCGCCCATGTGGACGACGAGGATGGCCTTCGTGCGCGGCGTGATTTTCCTGGCCGCCGCCAACGGGTCCATGCTGAACGTGTTGTCGCAATCCACGAGCACGGGGATCGCGCCGCTGCGCAGCACCGCGCCGGCGGTGGCGACCCAGAAATAACCGGGAATGAGCACCTCATCGCCGGGGCCGATGCCGAGCGCGCAGACCGCCACCTGCAACGCCGCCGTCCCGCTGTTGATCGCCACTGCGTATTGTGTCCCTACGCTGGCGGCGAACTCCTTTTCGAGCGTTGCGACTTCTTTTTGCGGGTCCAAGCCGTAGTAACGGAACAACGATCTCGATTTGCAGATGCGAACGACAGCTTCGATCTCCTGCTCGTCCATGTGATGGACGCCGCACCATTCCTGCGGCAACGGCTTCGTCCGGACCGGTGTGCCGCCTTCGATTGCCAGTTTCTCATTCACGCTCATGATCGTTCTCCGTTTGTTCGCCGCACAGAATAAGGGGCAACCGACCGCTTGCCAAGAACAGCGTGCAGCAAGGGTACGCCCACTCCCGCCGGGGGCTTTGCAGCAGGGCGGGATTCTGGTACAAGTGCGCCATGAAGCCTTTTCTCGCGCTGGCCCTGCCTCTTGGCCTTGTCACTTCATCCTTGTGGGCCGCAATGGCGACGCCCATTGCCCTGGCGAAAAACGGACAGCCATTGCAGAGCGTCGTCGTGGCCTCGAATGCCAGCGAGCGCACACGAGTCGCAGCGGCGGAACTGGCCGAGTATCTGGGGCGAATCACCGGCGCCCGGTTCAACGTGGAATCCGGCGACGGCTCCACGGGGCTGGCCGTGGGATCGCACACGGATTTTCCGGCGTTGAAACTGGACGCGTTGTTTGAACGGGGAAATCCTTTCCGACTCGACGACTATTTGCTGCGCACTCATGCGCGCGGAGCGTGGCTCATCGGGGCCGGGGAGAATGCGGCGCATCTGGCGGTCTGGGATTTCCTGCATCATCTCGGTTATCGGCTGTATTTCCCGACCGACACCTGGGAGGTCATTCCGCGCAAGCCGAACCTGACGGCGACTCTCGATCAATTGGAACGTCCCCACTTTGTCACACGTCAGGCGCCGCGCGGCGCGCCGCATGGCGACCGGAAACTGCAAGAACGATGGGAAGTGCGCAACCGGATCGCATCCTCGTTCACGCTCTCCACCGGCCACGCCTACGGGGCAATCATCAAGGCAAACAAGAAAACCTTTGAAGCGCACCCGGAGTATTACGCGCTCGTGAATGGCAGCCGTGTCCCGGGAACTCACGGCAACACCAAGGTCTGCGTGAGCAATCCGGGGTTGCGGAAACTGTTCGTGGATCATGCGGTGAACACGATGCGCGCGAATCCCGGCTCACAGAGCATTTCCATGGACCCATCCGACGGCGGCAACTGGTGCGAGTGCGAGGCGTGCCGCGCCTTCGGCAGCGTGACCGACCGCGCCTTGACGCTTGCCAACGAAGTTGCTGCCGCCATCAACCAGCTCGGCCTCGGCGCGAAGTATGTCGGCATTTACGCCTACAACCAGCACAGTCCACCGCCCTCGATTCGCGTTCATCCGAACGTGGTGGTGAGCATCGCCACCAGTTTCATAAGGGGCGGGTTCACCGTGGAGAAACTGGTCGAAGGCTGGCAGGTGAAGGGCGCGACCATCGGCATCCGCGAATACCACGATGTCTTCACCTGGAGCCACGACCTGCCGCGCAAGGCACGCGGCGGCGATCTCGCCTATCTGGCGAGGACAATCCCGTATTTTTACCGGCACGGCGCGCGTTTCATGAACTCGGAGAACTCGGACTCTTGGGGCGCCAACGGTTTGGGCTACTGGATTACGCCGCGCTTGCTCTGGAACACCGGTCTCGCGGAAAACGTGGACACACTGGTGGACGACTTTCTCAATCATGCGTTCCCGAAAGCGCAAGCGCCCATGCGGGAATTCTACCAGTTGTTGAACATGGATAAATCCACGCGCACCAAGCAGGATGTCGTGGCCCGGATGTATCGCAGCCTGCAAGCGGCTTACCGTGCCACGGACGACGCGAAGGTCCGCGCGCGGCTCGATGATCTCGTGGTTTACACGCGCTATGTCGAGTTGCACACGCAATACGAACTGCTCGGCGGCGCGGCGCGCCAACAGAAGTTTGAGGAGACTTGCCGTCACGCTTATCGAATGCGCGACCGCCGGATGCTCAGCGCCGAACAGGTCTGTCGCGGGTTTCGCGATCCGAAAGTAAAAGCACTGAAAGAAAAGGGGTCTTCGACGCCCTTCAGCGCGCAAGAGATCAAAGCGATTTTGCTTGCCGGTGTTGAAGCCAATCAACCTGTCGTGTTGAACTTCCAGCCGGTGGAGTTCAGCAACGACCTGGTCCCCGCTACGGCTCTCGCATTGCCGGCTGTGCCACCGGGCAAATGTTCCAACCGCACACGAGGCCATGCCAAAGTCTTCACATGGCTGTCGTCGTCGAAGCAGTCCATCGAACTCGAAGTCACCGGCGGTCTCATCAAACATTATCGCGATCGCGGCAACGTTTCCTTCCGCCTTTACGCAGAACAAGAGGCCACGCTCGAACCAGTGGCGCAGGACGTCTCGGTGCCGCCGGACGGCCAGGCGCGGCGCGTCCTGTTGAAGTCGCCGTATGCGGGACTTCACTGGTTGGAATGGAGCGATGGCGGCGATCTCTCGCAGGTGGTTCCGCCGCCGACGTTGCCGTGGACGATCCGCCTCGCCTTGGAAGACAAAATGAGCCTGCAAAAACGGTGGAGTTTGTACTTCTATGTCCCGCGCGGCACCAAAGTCATCGGCGGCTACGCCGCCGCCAAAGGCGGCTGGCTCGTCAATCCGCAGGGCAAACGCATCTTCAACTTCGACGATCTTCCCGGTGCCGGTTACTTCAAGGCGACAGTCCCCGCCGGTCAGGACGGCGCGTTGTGGAAGATGGAAGAAGTCGCCGGAGCGCGCGCGCTGATGACTGTTCCGCCGTGTTTCGCCAAGACCGCCGAAACGTTGTTGCTGCCCAAGGAAGTTGTTGAGGCCGATGCAAAACGCATCAAGTGACAGCGGCGCGCTCAGTAATCGCGGAACGGGCCGCGCGGCTCGGCGGCGTCCATTTCTTTGCGCCATGCGTCGAACCGCGCCTTGACGCGGGCGAGGACGTCGGGTTTCTCTGCCGATAAATCGTTGCGCTCTTCGATGTCAACGCTGAGGTCGTAGAGTCCCTTGTGCTTGGCCGAATCCGCCCACTTGAAGTTGCCGACGCGCGCGGCCTTGTCGGCGCGGCGCTGCCAGAACATCTCCGTGCGCGGCGACTTTGCCTTGCCGGCGAGGATTGGGAGCATGTCGTGACCGTCGAGCTTGACGCCCGCCGGCGGTTTCGCGCCCGCTGCGGCGCAGAACGTCGGGAACACTTCCAGCGCGGTGAGGAATTCGTCGCACACCTTGCCGGCCGGCAAACGTTCCGGCCAGCGCGCGAGAAACGGCACGCGGATCCCGCCCTCGAACATCGAGCTTTTCCCGCCACGCAACGGTTTGTTGTCGCCGGGGCCGCTGCCGCCGTTGTCGGAGAAGAACATGATGAGCGTGTTTTGTTCGAGCTTCAATTCGCGCAACGTATCGAGCAGTTCGCCCACCGCGTCGTCCATGCAGCTCACCATGGCCATGTAGCGCGCGCGCTTGTCCTTCGGATCGAGGCCTGGATAGAAACCCAGCCATTTCTCCGGCACCTGCAGGCTGTCCTTCTCCAAGTTGGAGGCGCTGTGCGGCGCGTTGAACGGCAGATACAAGAAGAATGGGCGGCTGGCATTTTCGCGCACGAACTGCAACGCCTCGCGCCGGAACAGGTCGGTCGCATAAACACCCTTGTCGGCGGCGGTGCGCTCATTGTTGCGGAACATCGAATGGACGCCGTAGCGTTCGTGCGTGTAGTAATCAATACCGTTGTTGCCGTGGCCATAGAAGTAATGAAAACCGCGCTGAAGCGGTAAATATCGTTTTGCCTGCCCCATGTCCCATTTGCCGATGACAGCATTCCGGTAACCAGCGCGCTGGAGCACGTTGCCGATGGTCGTTTCGCGCGGGTCAAGGCCGAGCGTCATTTCCGGTGACACCAGATATTCCTCCCATGTGAAACGGTGGCCATAATTGACCATGTCGTTGCGAACCATGTCGTAGAGGCCGTTGCGTTGCGGGAAGCGTCCCGTGAGGAGGCTGCCGCGCGACGGCGTGCAGGCCGGCCATGTCACGTAGAAGTTGGTGGCGCGCACACCCTCGCGGGCGATCCGGTCGAGGTTGGGCGTCTTGATTTGATCGCCGCCGAAACAGCCGAGATCGCGGTAGCCTTGATCGTCGGTGACAATCAGAATGATGTTGGGTTTCCGCTCCGCTGCCCGGACGCAGAACGCAGTCAGTACGAGCAGCACGACGTGTAGAAGAAGACGCGGTTTCATGGTTCGTTTGTTTATCAAAACGGCGTTCGTTTGGCACGCGCCATCTTGCTTTTCGCGCCGGCTTCGGTGTAAATGCGCCAATGCGCAAACCGCTTCATCTGCTCCTCATCAGCCTGCTGCTCGGCGTCAACAGTCTTGTTGCTGCCGAGAAGAAACCGTTTTCTGTGACTGTCAAGATGTTGGATAACGGGACGGAACAACTGAACATTCGCGCTCACGGATTTCCGACGAATGCCCCGAAGGAAGAAGTGGATTTGTATGTGCGCGACGTGGTTTTCCCCAAAATGCAGGCTGATGCCGCCCAGGGGATTCAAGCGGCTGTCTGGCAGCTTGGCTATTTCCATCTCAACGGCTGGGGCGTGACGCAGGACGTGACGAAGGCGGAGGCCGCGTTTCGCGACGGGCCGCGGGCAAGATTGGGGCGCGGCCTGTGGCGGGTGGGCCACGTCTGCCTGTGGGAACGCCGTGACGCCACGAAAGCGGGCGAGTTGTTCTTGGAATCGTTCGACCTCGGCTGCAAAGGGGCTGTGAGCGACGCGTCGCTGCTGGCGCGCGGTTATTTGTTTGGCTGGTGGAAACTCAAACCCGACAAAGCGCGTGCGGAAACGTTGCTGCAAAAAGCCGGCGCGGCGGCGCCCGACAACCGGTATTATCTTCTTTCGATGGCGGCGCTGCGAATGGAACAGGGCAAATATGCGGAGGCGTACGAATTGTCATCGCGCGTTGTTCCCAAGCTCCGCGACAATCGCAGAGATTTCATGTTCGCCAACAGCATCCGCTTTCTCAGCGCGTTGCGCGGAGGGAAATTCTCGGAGATCAAACCCGAAGATGCCATCGAGATGCTTCAAAGCATGAACATCGGCCGCGGGTGGTTGCTGTGGGGCGCGTTGGCGGTGCTGTTGCCGGTGCTGGCGGGGTTGGTCTTGTGGACGTATTTGACCCACGCGCGCGGACCGGGATTGATGCTGAGCACCACGTGGATTGGCGTCGTGACACTTGCGGCCGGGATGGGGTTCATGATGCCATTGCCGGCGGCGATCAACAACGCCGCCGGGCGTTGGATGGGCGCGATCCTGACGGCTGCTTTCTGTCTCGTCAGCGCCCGTCTCAGCGACGGCACACGGTACTTCGGCGTGGCGCCGCTGGCGAGTGACGTCAGGTCGGCGTTGCGCATCGGTGGTTTGCTGGTGGCGTTGCTGGCTGGAATGCTGGCGGTCGGGTTCGGCTACGAGTTCCTCTACAAAACAATCACGGGACACCCGTTGGATTCCCAATTGGTCGCCGCGCTGCTGAAGTGCAACACGACGAGCGATTTTGTCGTCACACTGACGGTGGCCGGGTTGTTGATCCCGTTTTATGAGGAGGTCGTCTTCCGTGGCTTTTTGTTCGGCGCGCTGGAACGCCGCTGGGGCGGCGGATGGGCGCTCGGTGTCAGCTCGGTGATTTTCGCCCTCGTCCACGGACTGACCTATGCGCCGGTCTTGTTTTGCATCGCGCTGGCGCTGGGCTGGCTGCGGCTGCGCACCGGCGACCTGCGCCAGAGCATCCTGTTGCACTGCCTGAACAACACGCTGGCCACGCTCGTGCTCAACCTCACAAAGCAATAAGAGCGCCTGTCAAATGCAACGCCCGTGACGCCATCAGATCGGACGGCACAACCATACCGGAATCAGGGAACGATCGTTCTTTGATTCCGGTAGATTGTGGTTGAGGCGGGGAAGCAGGATCGGTATTGTTGGCGGCATGAAACAGAGCGATCGCCTGCAAATGCTGGACGTGTTTTTCTGGGGATTGAACATGCTCACACGCCCCACACTGGCCAACCTGTTGACGGGCTATGAAGAGCATTCGCACCGCAGCGGCAGCATGAGGCTCATCGAGCGGTTGCGGCACGAGGAGTGGATCGCAGCCCGCGGACGCGGCGCGCGCGCCAGGTTCACGATCACCGAAAAAGGCCGGCAACGCGTGCGCGTCGTGGAGCCGCAGCCGCATTGGGGGCGCGGTTGGGATGGTTACTGGCGCGTGGTGACGTTCGATCTGCCAGAAACCCGGCGCAACGACCGCAAACGGCTCTGGCAGGCGTTGCGTGCACACAAGCTGGGCTTGCTTCAACGCAGCGTCTGGGTCTGGCCGCATGATGTGACCCCAATCCTGCACGAGATCATCAAGGTCGAGGGTGTGCCGGAATGTTTCTGCGGGTTCAAGTCGCAAGAGTTGTTCTTGTGCACCGACAAGGAAATTGTCGCTTCGGCGTGGAACTGGGAGGAGATCACGCAACGCCACAAGGGCTATCTCCAACATCTGGTTGCCAACGAAAAGACACTGCGGGAAGCGCGTGACTTGGCCGAGTTGGGGCGGCTGGCGAGAATCGAGAAAGAGGCGTGCGAGCACGCATTCCTGTGGGATCCGCTCTTGCCGCGTTCCCTCTGGCCGGAGGGTTACTTGGGGCGTGCCGTGCACCAACGTCACCAACGCCTGCGTCAACTCATCAGTCGTCGCCTCGCGGAGTTGGCCTCTCATCCGCCATCCAGTTGAATCTACCGGAAATACGGAACGATCGTTCCTCAAGTCCGGTATGTTTGTGTGGAGCTAAACAAGATGGGCGCTTTGATGACACGAATGCGCGGCAAATCGGCGATTCCCAATTGACAGCCGGACTGTGTCAGCATACAACCCCAGCAACCCATGCGAGGCGCACTATGATTAACAACATCTCACGTCGCGAATTGCTCCGAATCCTCTCCGCTGCCGGGTTCGGCACGGTGTTTGCCACGCGGACCGTGGCCGATGAAGTCGGCAAGAAAGGCGTGAAGAGTGCGCCGTCCGGCTGGGAATCTGTGCGAAAACCGATTCCCGTCACGCCGCGTGACCGTTATCCAGCCACCATCGTTGGCGGCAAGATCATCCAGCCGCAACGCCCATTGCCGGTGATCGCCGAGACCGACGTGCTCGTCGTGGGTGGCGGCTGCGCCGGGTTCGCCGCGGCGGTGTCGGCGGCACGCGCGGGCGTGAAGACCACCATTGTCGAACGGTACGGCTATTTCGGCGGCCTGTGGTCCGGCGGGCTGGTGTTGGTCGTCATCAGCACGCACGCGCGGGAGAAAGACGAAACCATTCAAGTACTGCGCGGTATCGGCGGCGAATTGCTCGACCGCCACAAGAAGGTTCAGAATGCCATAACCGACAGCAAATACAATCCAACCACCGATCCCGAAGCCACGAAGTATTTCATGGACGAGATGATCACCGAGTCCGGCGCCACCGTGCTGTTGCATTCGTGGGCGAGCGACGTGGTGATGGACGGCAACGCCGTTTGCGGCGTCGTGTTCGAAAGCAAATCCGGCCGTCAAGCCATTCTCGCCAAGGTCATCGTGGACGCCACCGGCGACGGCGACATCTTTGCGGCAGCCGGCGCGGAGTTTGAGCAATGGCTGCACGCCATCGGCTTGGTGCATCGGCGCGGCAATGTGGACCGGGCCGACATGGACAAACTGAAGGCCGCCGGGATCAAGTCGCTCGGCGGCGGCAAGGAGCCGGTGCCCAGCGTCCGATGGATCAACATGCGGGGACCGATGGGCAATGCGCTCGACGTGAAGGAATTGACCCGCTTGGAAATGGAACATCGTCGCACGCTCTGGCAGGGCATACAACAAGTCCGCAAAACGCCGGGCGGCGAGAACGTGTTCTTGCTCCAAACCGCGCCGCAACTTGGCGTGCGCGTCAGCCGGGTGCTGGCCGGCACGCACAAGCTCACCGGCGACGAAGCCCGCGTGGGCACGAAGTTTCCCGACACCGTGGGTGTTGGCGGCGCGCAGACGGCCAAGCACGTTGGCTGGCCGATTCCGTACGGCGCGCTGTTGCCGAAGAAACTGGATGGCCTGCTGGCGGCGGGCCGTTGCATTTGCGTGGACGAAAAACTCATCGAGGACATGCGCCTGATTGCGCCCTGCCTGACGACCGGTCACGCGGCAGGCGCCGCGGCCGCCGTGGCGGTGCAAAGCAAATGCCGGCCGCGCGACGTGGACATCAAGAAGGTCCAGAAACTTCTCAAAGACCAAGGCGCGCATCTCGGCTGATGATTCTGGTTGCTTGGAATTGACAAGCCGAGCGGCGCCAGCATACAACGACAGTAACACATACGAGGCACAACATGATCAACAACATCTCACGACGTCAATTGCTGCGAGTTCTTTCCGTCGCCGGGTTCGGCACGGTATTGGCCGCGCGCACTGTGGCCGATGAAACGGGGAAAAAAGCCGCAGCATCACCGGAAGGGTCGGGTTGGGCATCCGTCCGCAAACCGATCCCCGCCACGCCGCGTGACCGGTATCCCGCCACGCTTGTCGGCGGCAAGGTCATTCAACCCGAACGCCCGTTGCCGGTGATTCAGGAGACCGATGTGCTCGTGGTCGGCGGCGGCCCGGCCGGGTTTGCCGCAGCGGTGTCGGCGGCGCGCGCGGGCGTGAAGACGATGATCGTCGAGCGGTACGGCTATTTCGGCGGCCTGTGGACGGGCGGGATTGTGTTGATCGTCCTCGACACGCACATCAACGTCAAAACTGACTCCACCCAGGTGATGCGCGGCATCGGCGGCGAATTGCTGGATCGTCACTGGAAGATTCCCGGCACCATTGCCTACCGTCCCAACACCAAACACAACCCGACCACCGATCCTGAAGCCACAAAGTATTTCATGGACGAAATGATCGCCGAGTCCGGCGCAACCGTGCTGTTGCATTCGTGGGCGACCGACGTGGTAATGGACGGCAACGCGGTGCGCGGCGTCGTGTTCGAGAGCAAAGCCGGCCGACAGGCCATTCTCGCCAAGGTGGTCGTGGACGCGACTGGCGACGGCGATATTTTTGCCGCGGGCGGCGCGGAGTTTGAGCAATGGCTGCACGCCATCGGCCTCGTCCATCGGCGCGGCAACGTGGACCGGGCCGACCTGGGCAAGTTGAAGATGAAATCGCTTGGCGCCCTCGAACCGTTGCCCAGCGTGAATTGGGTCAACCTGCGCGGACCGATGAGCGACGGATTGAACGTGAAGGAATTGACCCGTCTGGAAATGGAGCATCGCCGCTCGATCTGGCAGGCCACGCAAAAACTTCGCGGCACCCCCGGTGGCGAAAACGTTTTTCTCTTGCAGACCGCGCCGCAACTTGGCGTGCGCGTCACGCGCATGCTGGCGGGAACGCACAAGCTCACCGGGGACGAAGTGCGCGCGGGCAAGAAGTTCTCCGATATCGTGGGCATTGGCGGCGGCGGCAAGGGCTGGCCGATTCCGTACGGCACGCTGTTGCCGAAGAAGCTCGATGGATTGCTGGCGGCGGGCCGGTGCATCTCCACCGATGAAAAACTCATCGAGAACATGCGCCTGATCGCGCCGTGCCTGGTCACCGGTCATGCGGCGGGCGCGGCGGCGGCGGTTGCCGTGCAGAGCAAATGCCAACCGCGCAACGTGGACATCAAGAAGGTTCAGAAGCTTCTCAAAGACCAAGGCGCGTATCTCGGCTGACGGAACACGGGCATAAAGCCCGCGGCTGCGGGGCAGCAAACGGTTCGACAAGACGGATGGAACTGCTAGATTGACCGCCGAAATGTCGGAGAACACGAAATTCCCGGTCTGGGCGCGCCGCATCGGGCGCTGGCTGGCGCTGGCGGCCGCGGTAGCGCTTGGACTTTCACCGCAAACGGCGGTTTGGTTTCCATCGCTCAGCCCGCACATCGCGCTTGGCGGCGCGCTGGCGGCGAAGACGGCGAGCGTGGTGACGTTGGTCGGGCTGCCGGTGCTCGTGCTGGTCTTGATCTGGCCGAGGTGGTTTTGTCATCATGCCTGCCCAACAGGGTTTCTTCAGGATTTGTTCTCCCGGCGCAAAGCGGCGGAGTGGCGACGGTGGCCGCCGATTGGGAAATGGCTGCTCGTCATCACACTCGGCGGCGCGGCGTTGGGATATCCGGTTTTCTTGTGGCTCGACCCGCTTGCGATTTTCAACGGGTTCCTGAACGCGGCGTGGCACAAGCCGGTCACGCTGGCGGCGGGAGCGCTGTTGCCGGTGGTGCTGGTGTTTAACTTCTTTCTGCCGAAGGTCTGGTGCCAGCGGATTTGTCCGCTCGGCGCGATGCAGGAATTGCTGGCGCTGGCGCGCCGGCACAAACGGACGCCGGTGCCGGTGCCGCACCAAAAGCGGCTGGCGCGGCGCGCGTTCATCGGCGTGTGCGCGGGCGCGGCCGGAGCGGTGCTGGTGCAAAAGGCGAGCGGACGAACCGCGCCGCCGTTGCGTCCGCCGGGCGCCTTGCCGGAGGCGGACTTCACCGGCGCGTGTGTGCGTTGCGGCAACTGCGGCGCGGTCTGTCCGTCGCAGGTCATTCACCAGGACTTGAAGAGCGTGGCGGGATTGCTCGCGCCGGTCTTGCGTTACGACAAGGATTATTGCCGGGAAAACTGCAACCGGTGCGGACAGGCCTGCCCGAGCGGCGCAATTGCGCGGTTGCCGTTGGCGGAAAAAGAGGCGCGGCTCATTGGCGTGGCGAAAATTGATTTGGACGCTTGCGCGCTGGCCAATGGCGAAGAATGCACCGCCTGCATCCGGTCGTGTCCGTTCGAGGCGTTGGTGGTGGTGGAGAACGCAGAGCACACCGGCAGCGAACCGCGGCTGATCCAAGGCCGGTGCAACGGTTGCGGCGCGTGCGAATCGGTCTGTCCCGTCTGGCCGAAAGTGGCCATCCGGGTGGCGCCGTTGCCGGGACAATCATAAAACACCGTTTGCATCGCATTGCGGCGTTGCTGTGTTCTTGACTACGAATTGTTGAAAGTTACAATCCGTCCACAATCATGACTTCAACACAGCTTTGGATCATCGGCGGCGTGTGCTGCTACATGCTCATGATGCTCGGCATCGGGTACTGGGCAAGCAGCAAGATTCATAATGTAAAGGATTTCATCGTGGCCGGGGGCAGGATGGGGTGGGTGTTGTCCATCGGGACGATCTTCGCCACCTGGTTCGGGGCCGAGACGTGCATGGGTTCCTCCGGCACGGCTTTTCAAAAGGGCATTCTCGGTGTGATTGCGGATCCGTTCGGCGCGGGATTGTGCCTTGTGCTGGCGGGCCTTTTCTTTGCGAAATATTTTCGCAAGCTGAACATCGCAACCATCATTGACTTCTTCCAAATGAGGTACGGGCAGAAGGCGGCATCGTGTCTGAGTCTGATTTATCTTCCGGTCTACTTGGGATGGATCGGGGCGCAGCTTCTGGCGTTCGGTTACATCCTGCACACGCTCGCCGGCCTGCCGCTGCTGCCGGCGGTTCTTGTCTCCGCGGCGGTGATCGTCATCTACACCTATTCCGGCGGGATGTGGGCGGTGGCGATGACGGACCTGTTTCAGGCGCTGATTTTGGTCGTCAGCCTTCTGATCCTTTATCCGATCTTGGTTCACGACATAGGCGGGTTTGCGAATGCAAAGGCAAAGATACCGGCGGACTTTTTCCGTTTTTATCCCGGTGATCAGTCGCCGGTGAGCTGGCTCAATTATTTGCAGGCGTGGATCATCGTGGGACTGGGATCATTGCCGGCGCAAGACCTTTTTCAGCGCATCATGTCGGCCAAGAATGCAACGATATCCAAGTGGGGCGCCATCATTGCCGGGTTGTTGTATGTGGCGGTGGGACTGTTGCCGGTCTTTCTGGGCATCCTGGGGAGGGCTGCCATTCCGGAAAGTTCGGGCGAACGGATACTGGTCGAAGTCGCGATGAAATACCTGTCTCCGCCCTTGATCGCGCTCATGATCGGCGCGCTGTTGTCTGCAATCATGAGTTCGGCCGACAGCGCGCTGCTTGCGCCCGCCAGCATCATCGGGCGCAACATCATCCCATGGCTGAAGCCCGGCGCCAGCGAAACACAGCAACTGAACTGGTGCAAATGGAGCGTCCTCATCCTGTGCGCCTGTTCGCTGGTGCTGGCGTTGTATTTCCAAAACATCTACAAGTTGTGCCAGGAAGCGTGGGGCGTCCTGCTGACCGGAGTCGTGGCGCCGATGATCGCCGGCGTGTACTGGAAGAAGGCGACCACCCAGGGCGCGTTGGCCGGGGCCGCCGCCGGCATGGCGTCATGGTTGCTGTTCAAAATCTTTCTTCCGGAAGATTACCCGCACAATCTGTTTGGGTTCGCCATTTCGTCCGTGGTGCTCGTGTGCGTCAGCCTGATGACACAGAAGGATGATGTCGCTCAGGCCCAGCCGCAGAGCTTGTAAAAGGCCAGCGCACACAGTTCGCGCGCCAGTTCAGCTTGCAACTCCCAGTTCTTCCAGATCCCATAGCGCAACCCCGTAAACCAGCCGAGATCGGCCTCGACATCCGCGCCCGCGGCAAGCTCGCCCCGCACATTGCTGAAACCCACCGCGCGAAACGCCAACACTGACCGCCGCATGTGAAAACCGGAGGTGACAACCACCAGCGGTTGATGACGCGCTTCGTCGCCGAGCAACGAGCGGACGTTTACCGCCTGATGACGGGTGCTTGTCCCGCGCGTTTCCATCCGGATTCGCGACGCCGGAATGCCGCGCAACACCAGTTCGTCGCGCATTCGCCCCACGCTCGCCTCATCGGGATTCTGGTCCGCCGGCAATGAGACGATGAACGTGGCGCCGGTCAGGCTTCGCCCGAACTCGGCGGCGCAGTACAAGCGAAGCAGCGTGGAGGAGCTGGGCACGCCGCCGCCGCCGAGCACGACGATGGTGTGCGGCGTCTCGTTGGGTTGAAGATCCTTGGCGTACAGCCAGTCGCACAGCGGAGACGGCAAGCCGACGACCACGCCGATCATCTGAAGCGCAAACAACAGCGCCGCCAGCCACACAAGCCGGCGCAGGACGCGGACGAATCGGGAGCCATTCTCTGCCATGCGCCTCGCATCGTGGCACAAGTTGCCCGCCCTTGCAAGACACCGCCCTGACACCGCCCTGCCGCCAACCTTTCCGCTTGTCCGGGAAAACGGAACGATCGTTCCATTTTTCCGGACAAAGGGAAAGGTTGGCGGATGGTCAATGGCGGCAGGGTTGCGAGGAATGGCGAAGAGGATTCGCCGGTCACGCTTTCTCGGCGCGGGCGGCCAGTTCGCTGAAACGCAGGTTGGCGGGCGCCGCGTGTTCGGCGGCGCACAGGTCGCTGAGAAGCGATTCCACCACGCCGGCGTTGCGCTTGGCGCCGGCGGCGCCGTCGCCGTTGCTGCGGAGAATGTCGAGCACGTCGGCCACGGTGAAGGTGTCGGGCATTCGCGCGGGTTGAAGGCGGACCGGTTCGTCCGCGGTGAGGGTGAGCAGCCCGGCCTCGGCCAGCCGGGTGGCGAGCCGGCGAATCAACGAACCGGGCACGGTAAGACGGCTGGCGATCTCCTCGATGCTGAGCGGCGGAAGGCTGTTGAGGAACTGGCGGCTGACGAGCAGGACGAGCCGGCAAGCCAGCCGTTCGCGGCCAAACTGGTCGAGCCGTTCGCTGGCGCGCTGCTGGAGGTAGGCGGTGTGGTTCTGGACGGCAAACGACACATGGGCGCCGAACAGGATGATGAGCCATGAAAAATAGAGGCCGAGCAGGAAGACGGGGAGGATGCCGAGGCTGCCGTAAATCTTGCTGTAGGTCACGACGCGCGAAATGTACATCGTGTTGAGGATGCTGTTGAGCTGCCAGAGCGTGCCGGCCACGATGCCGCCGGCGGCGGCTGCCCACCAGCGGACGCTGGTGTTGGGCATGAGACCGTACAACGCGCCGAAGCCCAACCAGAGGATGAGATAGGGAAGCGCCTTGAAGACGAATCGCTCCAGCCACGGAACCGCCACGAATTGGTTGAGCGTCTGCGCGAACTCGCCGCTGCCGGTCAACGTGAGCGCCGTCAGCACGACCAACGGGCCGAGCGTGACCGACGCCCAGTAGTACACTACCTTGCGCCAGATGGAGCGGCCTTGGGCGACGCCCCAGATGTCGTTGAAGGTTTCCTCGATGGTCATCAACAGACGGATGGCGATGAGAATCAACGCCAGCGTGCCGAGGACGCCGAGCGTGCCGGCGTCAATGTTGCCGATGAACTGCTGGATGTTCTCCACAACCTCATGGCGGGCGTCATCGGAGACCGTGACCTGACCGGCGGCGACTGCGGCATTGGTCGCGCCGGCGGGGGGCAACACTTCGAGTTGCGGCGCGACCTTGGCGATGAAAACGTCAATGGCTTGCGGCACGACGGTGGTGCTGGATTCGCGCAGGAAACTCTTCGAAACGCTGAACCCGACCGCCAGCAGGGGCACGAGCGCCAGCAACGTGGTGTAACAGAGCGCCGCGGCGCGGAGCGAACAGCGTTTGTCGCGGAAACCAAGCACCACCTGTTGGAAGAACAACCAGAGGAGGTACAACCGCCGCACCGCGGGCCGGTACGAATCCAGATCGGTCGGATCGCGCTTGAGAATGTCGAGCGCTTGTCTCCAGAGAATCGTCCACAAGGATGGTTTGCCTTGCGCCATGGCGGCAGATTACGGCGGGCGCGCTGACAAGTCAACGCGCGAGCAACGCCCACAAGCGGTCAACGGGCGCGCACAGTTTCAGGGTCATTTGCGGCTCGCGCTTGCCGTGTTCCTTGCCGGCAAACACGGCGTGCGTGGCGCAGACGACGGCCACGACTTCGCCGCGCGAGTTCAGCACGGGCGCGCCGCTGGAGCCAATGGCGAAATCGGCGGTGATCGCCACCCGCTTGACGGTCCCCGACGACTGTCGCCAGTCGAGGTGGCGGGAAACGATTCCTTCCGTCAACATGTAGAAATGGCGTTCCGGATGGCTGATGACACTGATGCGGGTGCCCACCGGCGCCGCCGGTTCGCCGGCGGCCAGCGGCAACGGCGTCAACGCCTCGCCCGGCGGCCCGGCCAGTTGCAGGAGGACAAGGTCGTCGGCTTCGTTGGCCGCGAGCACTTCGCGGACCGGCAGAATCTCGCCGTCGCTGGTCATCGCGACGAAGGTTTGCGGTTCCTCCGACTTGAGCACGTGGCAGTTCGTCACGATGACGCCGTTGCGAGTGAGGACAAAACCGCTGGCGACCGTCGCGTGCCAGCGCGTGCATGTCCGGCACAGGTACAATCCCGCCACGACAACGATTCCGCGACGGGCGCGCGCGTACAGGTCGGCCGGTTCGAGGGCGCCCCCGTGCTCCGCGGCGAGGTCGAGCCGGCATTGTTTGCGGCGCAACTGTGAGAGCAGTGTTTTCTTGGGGGTGGTCGCGCTTTTCCCGATCAACCGGCTGCCGGCCTGGCACAAGTGATCCATCACGGCGCCGTCGTTGTTCCAGTTCAGGTGTTCCGCCGCCATGACCGGCAGGGCGAGCAGGAGCGTGAGAAATGCGCGCATCGGTTCAAACCCTGGGCGAGATGAGGTTGACCACCAACAGCGCGGCAAAAATCAGAAATACCACGCCGCAACCGCGCGCCAGCCACGCCAGCGCTTCCGGTGTGATGCGCTTGTGCGCGCGAGAGACCAGCCACGCCATGAAGAAGAACCACGCGGTCGCGCCCATGCCGATCCCGATGGCGCACGACCAGCGGCTCGCCGCCTGTCCCAAGTTCACCCAACTGCGCGCGTCCAGCGCCGTCAAGACCGTCGCCCAGACCAGCAACAACCCGAGGTTCGTGATCGGCAACAGGAATCCCAGCAGAAACGAGCGCGGATGATGCCAGCGCGCCTCCACGCGCGCGGCAGCCTCCTCCGACGACGCCTCGAACTTTTGCGTCTTCAACAACAAATTGCGCACGCCCAGCCCGGCGACCACGACCACCGCGACGATGCGCAACGCGGTCAACACGCGCGGGTCGCGCGGCAGCGTGGCGTGGCCCGCCATCGCCAGCGTCACATAGACAAGGTCGGCGCAGATCGCGCCGCAGCCGACAAGAAACGCCGGCAAGAAACCCTTGCGCAAGGCCGTGTTGATGACCGTCAGATTGACCGGGCCGATGGGCAGGCACACGACGAATCCCGTTATCAATCCCGCCAGCCATGCCACCGCCAGATGTTTCACGTCGTCCACGACGGTTCAGTTCTCCGCCGAGTCCTCGTCGGCCTCCTCTTCCTCGATCTCGCGCCGCCAGCGTTTGCTGACCCATGGACGCGCCAAGCCGTACAAGAGGTACGCGATAAACAAAAACGCCAGCGTCACTTCAAAGTTCGCCATCAGCAACATCGCCATCACCGTGACCGCCGCGAATGCCGCCACCGATTTTTGCAGCGTCCACTCCACCGTCTTGAACGTCGGGAAACGCACGTTGCTGACCATCATCCACGACAGGATCAGCATCAGCGCCGGCAACACAAACCGCCAGTTGCCCAGATGCCGCTCGTGTTCCTGCAACGACATCATCAGCATCGTCACGCTCACCACCAACCCCGCCGCGGACGGAATCGGGAACCCGACAAAATCACCGTGGCTTTTCTTGCTGCCCATTTGCTCCAGCAGGTTGAACCGGGCCAGGCGGATGCCGCCGCAGACCAGGTAAATCGCCGCCACCATCCAGCCGGTCTGGACGAACTCCTGCAGCACGATCCGGTACACCAGGAACGCCGGCGCAACGCCGAAACTCACGATGTCCGCCAGCGAATCGAACTCGCGCCCGAACGGCGACTCCTTTTTCGTCACGCGCGCCACGCGGCCATCGAAGAAATCGAACGCGAACGCCGCCAGGATCAGCCAGATCGCCCGGCGAATCGGCTCGAAATCGAGCGACGTCGCATCGTACTTGAACATCCACGTCAGCGCGAAGAACCCGCACGCCAGGTTGCCGGCGGTGAACAGGTTCGGCAGCAGATAGATCTTCACCCGGTCGTCGTTGTCCGGCGTCGGGGGCTTCAATTCATTTTCGTTGGGCAACAATGCTCTCACCGCCTTTCACGTGATCGCCGATCCTGGCGAGAATCTCCATCTCCACCGGCACCAACAAATCCACGCGCGAACCGAACCGGATCATTCCGATCCGGTCGCCCTTCGACACCGTGGCGTCCTTGTCCGCCCAGCCCACGATCCGCCGCGCAATCAGCCCCGCAATCTGACGCACGCCGTAGCGCGCGCCATCCGCGCCCGCGATGCCGATGAACCGGTTTTCGTTGACTGCGCCCGCCACCGGATCGCGCACGTCGAGAAACTGGCCGGGCGAATACTGCACCAGTTCAATCCGCCCGGCGACTGGCGCGCGTTGGACGTGGACGTTGAACACCGACATGAAGATGCCCACCATTTTGGCTTCGCCCTTGAAGTAGAGCGGCTCGTTGACGGTGGTGATCTCGACCACCCTGCCGTCGGTCGGCGCGACGATCTGTTTCGGGTCAATCGGAATCGCGCGGTTCGGGTCGCGGAAGAACGAAAACACAAACACGAGCAACGCGGCCGGCAACAGCCACGCCCCGCGGACCGGGCACCAGACCAGCGTGGCGACCAGAAAAATGACCAGCACAAGGATCGGCCATTTTCCCTCGAGCAATGTTCGCATCGTGAACATGACGGTCACCGGCGCGACACGGCGTTGCTCGGGAACTGAAAGACGGTCTCGTTCGTCTTCACGAGGTTGAGTTTCTCCCTCGCGACGCGTTCGAGATAGGTCGGGTCCGTCTTCAACGCCTCGATCTCGCTTCGGTACTGTTTCTCGATGGCCTCCAGCCGCCCGACCTCGGCTTCGAGCCGGCGGTTCTCCACCTGAAGCGTGTGCTGCCGGTGCCAGAGCGGGATGAACAATGCCACGGCCCCGGCTGCCACAATCGCCAGGAACACCCAGAATCCCAGCGATTGCACCCACAGCCAGAACGCGCGCACCTTCATCGGGACACCTTAGAGCTTGCCGCCGTAAATGGCGTTCTTGCCGAGCAACTCTTCGATGCGGAGCAGTTGGTTGTACTTGCAGACGCGATCGGTCCGGCAGAGCGAGCCGGTCTTGATCTGCCCGGCGTTCGTCGCCACGGCAATGTCGGCAATCGTGCTGTCCTCGGTCTCGCCGCTGCGATGGCTGATGACGGAGGTGTACCCGGCTTCCTTCGCCATCTCAATGCAGTCGAGCGTCTCAGTCAATGAACCGATCTGGTTGACCTTGATGAGAATCGAATTGGCCGTGCCGGTATCAATGCCGCGCTTGAGAAACTTGGTGTTCGTGACAAACAGATCATCGCCGACGAGTTGAATCTTGTCGCCGAGCTTGTCGGTCAACAGTTTCCAACCGGCCCAATCGCCCTCGGCCATGCCGTCTTCAATCGAGATGATGGGATATTTTTTGACGAGGCCACTCCAATACTCGACCATGTCCGCCGAGGTGTGCTTCGAGCCTTCGGATTTCTTGAACACGTATTTCTTCGAGCCGGCGTCGTAGAACTCGCTGGCCGCCGGGTCGAGCGCGATGAAGATGTCCTTGCCGGCCTTGTACCCGGCCTGCTTGATGGCGGCGAGGATGACCTCGAACGGATGTTCGTTGTTTTTCAGGTTCGGGGCAAAACCGCCTTCGTCGCCGACTGCCGTGCTATACTTGCCGGACTTGAGCACGCTCTTGAGGGCGTGGAACACTTCCGCGCCCATGCGGAGCGCTTCGCGGAAACAACACGCGCCCTTGGGCATGATCATGTATTCCTGCAAATCAATCGGGGCATCGCTGTGCGCGCCGCCGTTCATGATGTTCATCATCGGCACCGGCAATACCTTCGCGTTCGGCCCGCCGAGATACTTGAACAACGGCTGTTCGAGCGCGTTGGCCGCTGCGTGCGCCGTGGCGAGGGAGACGCCGAGGATGGCGTTCGCGCCGAGCTTGCTCTTGGTGGGCGTGCCGTCGAGCGCAAGCATCGTGTTGTCAATCGTGAGTTGATCCAGCGCGTCCTTGCCGGCGAGCGCCTTGGCGATCTTCGTGTTCACATTGGCAACGGCTTTTTGGACGCCCTTGCCGAGGTAACGGGACTTGTCGCCGTCGCGCAGTTCGAGCGCTTCATTTTCGCCGGTGCTGGCGCCGCTGGGCACGGCCGCGCGGCCGGTGACGCCGCAAGCGAGTTCAACGTCCACTTCAATGGTGGGGTTACCGCGGGAATCGAGGATTTCGCGGGCTTGGATGCGAGTGATAGTAGTCATGGTATAAGCAATTTCTCCTTGGCGGCGCATTCTAGGGACGATGTCCCGTGAATCAAGCTATTTAGCGGATGTACCGCGAACCGCAAGGGCTGTGGAGAAGATCAGCAGTCGCGCGACGACCATGGGGCGTGGCGTTCAGCGGCTGTCGTTGTGTCTGGCCAAAGCGAGAGTTCCGATGGCCATGACCGTGGCGGCGAAACCGAAGCCCACGACCGGCGAAACCGCCGTCCACAACAATCCCACGAGGCCGCTGGAAATAAACTTGGTCACGCCATTCACCGTGCCGAGCGCGCCAAAGCCCATGCCCCGTGCGTCGGTGGGCACGAGTTCCGCCGTCACCGTCGGCTCCAACGCTTCTTGCGCGGCCATGTAAACCCCCGCCACGATGAAAATCCCGGCCAACAGCGGGATACCCGCGTCCACGACGAACGCCACGACTACCAAGGCCGCCGTCAACGCCCCGAATCCATAGCCGAATCGCAGGACGATCTGCGCGCCAAACCGGTCCGCCAATACACCCACTGGATGCGACAGCACGACCTGTATGATGTTGCGCCCAACGTAAAGCAGACCCGCCACCTGTGCGGCCTTCACCACGCCGAGCGAGCCGGTCAACAATTGCGTCGCCGCCAGAATCAGCAGGCTGTGGGAAAAGTCGCCCGCGCCGAAAATGCCCACTGCTGCCAGGTAACGTTTGAAGCGCGGCGGCAACCCCCGCAAGCCGGCCCAGAATTTCAACGCCGGGTTCGGGGAATGTTCCGGGTCTTGCACGAGCACCAAAAATGACAACACGGCCAACGCGCCCGGAATCACGCTCAACCATAGCACCAATCGAAACGGCCCGGACGCATCGGCCCATCCGAAAGTTTGCGACCAGCCCAACAACAACACGCCCAGCGACGGACCCACGACTGCGCCCAAGGTATCCATCGCGCGATGAAAACCAAAGGCGCGACCGCGCGTTTCGGGCGTCACCGCTTGCGCCACAATCGCGTTGCGCAACGGCCCGCGCAGTCCTTTGCCAAACCAGGAGATCAACCGCCCGGTAAGAATGAGCGGCCACCCGGCCGCAAAAGCGATCCCCGCCTGGCCGATGGGCGTCAATGCGTATCCGGCCAAGACCAGCAGTTTGCGATGGCCGAATTTGTCCGCGACATAGCCGGCAACCATCTTGGTGAAACTGGCCACGGCATCGGCAATCCCCTCAATGAGTCCGAGCAGCGCGGCTGGGACACCGAGCACCGCGAGAAACCCCGGCAGAATCACGGTCGTCGTTTCATAGCAGAAATCGCCCAGCGCGCTGGTGAATCCCGCGCCGAGCACCGTGCGATTGAACCAGCGGGATTTGGAGGGGGAAGCGTTCATCGTATGTGCATTTTGAGCGGGCATCGCTCAATTTGCAAGGATCAGTGTTGCATTCATGGCTTGGACAGTTTGGCGATGCGGCGGTCCAAGTCGAGCAACTACGTCATAGCCGGCCGCCACATCTACCCTCCAATCCCTCCGCCAACAACTCCCCCGGCAGAAGTGGCTGCGGGACGAATTTCACCACGAAACATTTATCCGCCGTGGCGGGCACGAAGCACACGAAACGGTTGGCCGCAAAGGGACGCAAAGTAGGGCAAAGGCAGAGCCGAGCTTGCGGAGGCTAGTCATCCGTCAAACTTGAATGGAAGGTTGCGTTTGTAGTAACGCACGCAGTCCCGTGCCGTTTCGAGACGGAGTGCGGTCGTTGGGCGGCGACGATCTTCCGCAACGCCACTCCGCTTCGCTGCGTGGCTTACTACAAACTACCCATTGAATGTCGTTTGACAGGGCACTAGCTTGCGGAGCCGAATCCGATGAGACGCCATTGTCGTATATGGCAAACGGCGTCCTCGCCAAACGCGGTTCTCCGCAAACGGCTGGCCCAGCCGTCCGTGCCCCGGCAGGTCATCCATCTATCAACTCCAAGAAACTATCTACTCGGTCGAACCAGTGGCGGCGGTAGTCGGCCGGGACTTGAGCGAGGTGGTCGGTGTACAAGAACGCGTGAATGCGAACTTGCGCTTTGCCGTGCAGGATTTGCTTGGGCTTGCCCTTCTCCTCGAACACCCGCCGGTAACCGTCAAGCTTGCGGAGGCCGGCGGTGTGTTCTGTGCCTTTGGGGTCAACAAAAACGATGTAGTAATCGTTTCCCTTCTGCAGCCAGAAGATGAAGTCGGGATTGAAACGGGCGTCTGCCTTGTTTCGCGTCGGATCGTAATACGGGATGTAAACATCGTCGAGCGTTTCATCCAACTTGCTGAACATCCACCAGTCAAACCTAGCGAACTGGTTACCGGGTTGGGCGAGGTATTCCTCCAGCTTATTCAAGAACTTCACTTCGCTCGGCTCTTGGACGATGTGCTTGATGTACGCGACTCGCTCATTCTTACCCGAAAGAACCATCGGGATGTACGAAAGAACCATCGGGATGTAGTAGTGATTGGCAACATGCCGGATTCGAATCTTCTTGCCGTCGTGTTCGTAGGTCGCGGCGGCTTCTCGCACGAGCATATCACGGACAGCTTGCTGTGCCTCTGCGCTCATCTTGGCCAGTTCCGCTTCCAATTTGGCTTTTCGTTCGGGGTACTGTCGCGCCTGCTCAATCTTGCCTTGTAGCTCGGTGATGTCTTTCAATTCCACGCGCACCTGCTCGAAGTGACGGATTTCATTCTCGACTGGCTTCAGCTTGTCGAACTCCTGCGGTTTTTGGTCGAAGTAGTTGAGGATGCGGTCAACTAACATTGGCGCATTGCCGAGACGCTTCCCGTCGGTGGTGTAGTAGTCACCGGGCTTCTTGGCGCTTTGACGCAGGACGGCGATCCGGTCCGGCTGCGTTTCATGCCACGCCAGCATCACGCGGTCATCGTCCAGATATTGCGTGTATCGCTGAAGCAGAGCCAAGTCGTCCCTCGCTACCTCGAACTTCGCCATGTCTCGACTGGCGGCCAATGGCTGTGCGGCTTCTCGGTAAACGGGAATCAGTAACTTGTGCTTCTTGGCTTCTTCGTTGACGAATAACGACAATTGATGCTCCTCGCCTTTGCCCCCTTCCCGGTCGAGATGCTCAATGACCGTCTTCAACGCCGTGCGGTTCGTGCCGAAGATGAACAGCGTTTCCAGCGGCTGCACTTTGTCTCGTACTTGCTCGAACAATTCCTCGTCCACTTCGCGGGGCACGGCGTTGTAGAGCGCCAAGAGCCGTTTGCGCTTCCCTTTTACCGGCTGGATGCGCACACCACGCCCTACCGATTGGAGGATAAACTTCTTGGCGTCGGTGCCGGTGCCGATGTTGATGAAGTTGATGACGTTCGGGCGATTCGAGTCCCAGCCTTCGTAGAAACTCCGCGACCCCATGAGGATGTTGATCTCGGATTCCTCGCCGTTCAGTCCCTCAAAGTACGTTTCGTCCTCAAACCGTTCGTTGACTTCGTAGCCGGCAAGCTCGTCTTTCAGCCAGCCGGTAATGTCGCCGATCTTGATCAATGCAAATGGCCGGTCGCTGGTTTTCAGCTTGAACGCACATTCTTGACGGTTGGACGGGCGGACCATGATTTCGATGTCTCCCGGTCGGCTTGCGTTGAAAACACGCCGCAACACGTCTTCTTGCGATAGCGCACGGAAAACGGTTTCGTCCACAAGTACCGGTTGGTTCTCCTCAAACACAAACGCTGGCCGCTCTTTCAACTCCTCCCATAGCTCAGCTTTGGCCTGATTCCAGATGCGCTTGCCCACACCTCCCTTGCCTATGCGTTCCAACTCTCGGAAGAACAGCTTCAAGTCTGCGTCTTCCGTGTTTACCGAGTTAACCAGCGTAAGCAGCAGTGGTCGGTGATAGGTCTGCGCGTTGATGCGCTGTACTTGGTCGGCGAACTTCCGGGCGTAGGCCAGCAGGATCAACGACTTCAGCACGATCTTCTGCTTTTCCTCGTTGTTGTAGTCCTCTTCATCACGGAAAGCCCGCAACTCCTGCTCCAAAATCGCCAGATGCTTGCCGTACCCCGCCTTGATGAACTCCCGCAGGTTAAAGTTGTACGCTGTGGTCGTTAAATCCCGCACGTCGGTAAACGTGGCGGAGAAATTGAACAGAAAACCGTTGCGGGAGAGCACGGCATAAAGGTGTTGCCGTTTGGAATCTTCCTTGTCGCCTTTGTGCGCCTCGTCGAGCAGGACGTACCACTTGCCGGTGTCGTCGTAGTTGCGGAAATCAACGATCTTCTCCTTTTGCTCGTCGCTGAGGTTGTCCGACCGGTAGTAGAACACCGTCAACTCTCGCTCCTTGAACAGCGACGGGTTTTCCCGTTTCACGGTGGCGTAGTCGCGCAATTCCCGCAGATGGATGTGTAACTCACTGTGCGCGGCGTTGAACTCGTCCACATGCCGTTTGAGTTGTTCGATCAAATCGTCACGGTGTGTCAGCACCAGAATGTCGTTGGCCGGTATCTCGCCGCGCCGGATCAACTCCCGCAAGACCTCGATCAACTTAACAATCACCAGCGTCTTGCCGCTGCCGGTCGCCATCCAGAAACAGGCGCGATTCAGGTAATGCTCGAACGCCAGCTTGCCATCCGCGCCGACCGGATAGTAATCGCCCAGCAACGCCGCCAACCGGCTGCTCAATTCAAGGTCGAGATCATCCACAAGCCCGTTGTTCCGGTACCACTCGTGCAACTTCTGCCGCCGCTGCCCGTTGACCTCCGTCTTCTCGTATTGCCGGTAGTCCGTGCCGTCCTCGTAATGGCGCCACAACACCTTGATCGCGTTTGCGACGGCTTCCTGTTGATAATCCCACAGCGACTTGTCGCGGGCGAATTTCTCCAAGTCGAACCCGCTCCAGTTGGCCGGCAGGTTCTCCGCGCGGACATACTCTAACATTTCCTGTAGTAAAACGCGGGGCATGGCTCACCACCAGATCAACGGCTTGATTAGCCGGTAATCGAGATTCTTCAGGTCAACCTTCTCGCCGTCGGCAAATTCGACCTCGTCCGCCGTGACGCGCTTGATCCACTTGCCGGTGAGATTCGACAGCGTTTCCGCCACGTCAACGCCATCGTACAACTTGCTCAGGTCCACCTTGACCTTGTTCTTCTTGGTGTCCACTTCCAGCGCTTGCAGCATCTTCAGATCGCGCAGGAAAACGTACTGGTTGTAGGCGTCCTTGCTCGGATCGCTGAACAAGTCGGCATCGTCGTACTTCACGCGGCGCAGGGCGTCTTCGTACTGTTCCAACCGGTAATACTTCACGAAGTGACTGATACCTTTCCCGCCGTCCTGTATCCGTCCATCACTCCACTTGTCGGAAAAGACGATCTTCTTGATGCGCGGTAGAATGGTGGTGTGGAGATAATCCGCCATTTCAACCAAGATGTACTTGCGCGTGCCACCATCGGATCGGTTCAGATTAACAACCGCGTGAGCAGTCGTGCCTGAACCGCTGAAAAAGTCGAGGGCCAAACCACCTTGCGATTTAACTACTGCCCCAACCAGAAGTTGGTAGAGGGAGACGGGATGACAATAAGGGAAGTCTAAACCCAATGGATCGAGATCAGCCTTGCCCTTTCGAGCATCTTGAATCACCGACGCTACTTGCCGCCGAGACTCAGCGGTAAGAAACACCTTCTGCCGTGGTTGTGTGGTTTCGTCTTCTCCGAAGATAATTTCGCCTCTTTGAACCATGGCGAGAAGCGTTTCAGGAGTTCGTGAAAAGCCGTTTGGCGGGACTGGGCAAGGCTTCTTCGTAATTGGGTGTTTGAGCGGGATGAAGAATTTACGATCTGTGCGCGGCTCCGGCGCCCTCAGGCTGACGCTCTGATAGATGCGTCCTTGGTCATCCAAGTAGCGATACGACTTCTCACCCCCGGTCAACGTCTCGTTACTGTTTACCCATTCTGCATATTCACGTCTTGCTTCTTCAGTAATGCCACGGTGTTTCTTGATAATTCTCTCAGCCGCATCCAGTATCTCAAGGATGCTGTCATTGCTGAGGTAGATAGGGGTTTCTTGTCGCGACCGCCAGACAATGTATTCATGTTGATTGGCAACGCCTTGGCCTGCGTTCATCGGATTTCTCTTATCCCAAACGACTGTTCCCGCATTAGGAATGCCCAGTTGTTCACATAGCAGATGGAGACGTTCGTATTCGTTTTCGTCAATGTGGCAAAGGAAAGACCCGCCGTGCGACATCAGTTCAAGACTCAGCGCTATGCGGTTTTCCATCATAGTCACCCAAGACGAATGCTGGAAGGCGTTCACATAAAGAAAGCCGCTCGTCTCGGTATTGTAGGGAGGATCAATGTGGACACACTTCACCCGCTCACGAAACTTCGGCAGGATGGTGTTGAGGGCTTGGTAGTTATCACTCTTGATAAGCCGGCCATCCAACTCCGCATCGAGGTTGTCGAACAGGCCGAGGATTTCCAACTCGACGTCCTTGAAATGCTTCGTGTCCACCGGCAAGTGTTGCCAGTCGTCGGCCAGCCGTTTGCCCTTGCCGTCTTTCACCAGCACGTCGGCTTTCTTGAACGAACCGTTGACGATGCCCAACTCGCGCCATTCCTCGACCTGCGCTTTGAAGCCGGGATGCCCCAGTAGTTTTTCCACGACCGCCATGCCGCCATCCTCGCCGGCAATGCGATCCAGCGTGATGACGTAGTTGGAGTTGAGCACAAACTTCGGCTTGTTCCAGATTTTAACCAACTCGTCCTCGAACTGACTGATGAAGGCGATGATCTTGAACGCGATGTCCTTGAGGGCTTGCAGTTGCCGGATGCGCTTCTCGTCCCATTGGGTTTCGCCCTCGAACTCGTACTGGTACAGCCACAACTTGAACTGCTCCTCCAGAAACGCCTTGGCGTTTTTGTTGATGAAGTAGTCCACTTCACTCTGCCGTTCGAACACGCGGAACGCCCGTTCCAACAATTCCTCACCGACGTTTGCGCCCGCCTGCCGCAGCGCCCGCAGGATGTCGGTCGTCTTGGTTTTCCGACCGCGCTCGGAGTAGGCGACGGTGAACGCCAGCACGCCGTCTTTGCGTTTCTCCTTGAAGGCGTAGATCAACTCGCGTTTTTCGTTGGCCTTCTTGTGCTCCAAGCCGGACACGTCGAAGAAGAACTTCTGACCGTCCAACTCCACGTCGAGGTTCTGGAACAGCCGGTCGGTCTTGACGTAGTACAGCATGTGCGTCTTCCAGAACAGCATCACGTCCTTGTCGTCGGTATAGACCTTCTCATAGACGTTCTGGTGCAGCGGGGTGTACCGGAAGTAGATCGAGCCGCTTTCGCTGAAGTACCGGCTGAAGAATGTGTAGAGCTTGTCGAACAACTCCTCGCGGAACTGCGGGAACGGCTTCAGCGCGGCGTTGATGTCCTTCGACAACTCCGGGAACACGCCCTTCTCGTAGTAGCGGGACTTGATGCGCATCAGGTTGATGTAACCAGACTCGCCCTGGACTTTTGCCCCCACGAATACATCGCGGAGTGCATTGAAAAACTTCTGCTCGCGGTTTCCGACTGACATAGGCTTCCTTGTGTGCGAAGCCCCTGCGACCGTCGGGGATGGCTTCCGTGGAAGGATGCTTGTGTCTGAGAAAACGAAGGGGCGTGACTTACTCACGCCCCTTCTCAGGCACTGACATGCCTTCCATGGAACGTTTTCAGACACGCCCTTGCGGGCGCGTCTTCAACGCCGTCCATGGTGTGAAATTGTCAGTTTCGAGAAGGACAGCAGCCGAAGCTACGCGAATTTGGTTTTAGTCTATTGGTTCAGTTCGATCGGTCTCCTTTCCACCATCGTTTGCACGATGGCGGATCAGTTATCAGCTTGATTTGTACGCCGGCGACCGTCCGCAAACAAGCGCAGAGTTGCCACGGTGAACGCATTTAGAATTTGAGGAGGGAGAGGAGGTATTGCGGCGACCAGCCGGCGGCTTTTTGTTTGGCGCGGACGCCAACCTTGTGCTGTTTGTCCCGACGCAGCAGGTTCAGGCAGAAGACCCGTAACGTTGCCAAGTTCTGCGCCGCCGTCCGATCACACACCCGACAGCGGTCTTCATTCATTTGCACGTCCAACACCCAGTGCACCGC
>Ga0194112_10000784_pt1 | contig 46664 bp, 60 predicted proteins | sample TA2MahC400mmetaG_FD_146191 | JGI IMG/M metagenome (GOLD analysis project Ga0194112, IMG submission 146191) | Freshwater microbial communities from Lake Tanganyika, Tanzania - TA2015016 Mahale Deep Cast 400m | ecosystem: Environmental > Aquatic > Freshwater > Lake | place: Tanzania: Lake... | reverse complement strand
CGATATCCCCGACGAAAATCAGTGCGCCGGTAGCGCCCAGCACGTAACTGCTCTATTAGCTCCTCTACCATGACGCTCTCCAGCAGCCTTTTGGCTATACGCAAGGTCTCCTGCTCAAAATCCCCCCACCAATCCTCCTCATCCTTGACCTCCCGCCACAAATCCTCTAACTTGAGTTGGGTCAGGTCTTTGACCTGTACCATGGGGCGTCCTCCTTTCTAAGATATCTTTCTCTTATCTCTAGAAGGATACGCCCCCCTCTTTTTACACACAATATGTTACGCTACCGTGTCACCCGCCACCTTGACTTTTGGCAGGAGTAATGGTAAAGTTTGAACTTGTGCGTTTTTCTGAGAGGATGGATGAGCAAATAAAATGCCTACGGTAAGTCAACTTGTACGGCGGGGGCGCAGAAGACTCGGCAGGAGAACTAAAGCTCCCGCGTTATGCCGCGGGTTCAATACACTCAAACGTCGTGTGACAGAGACCAAGGGTTCTCCACAGAAGAGAGGCGTTTGCGTTCAGGTAAAGACCATGACACCCAAGAAGCCCAATTCCGCCCTACGTAAGATTGCTCGGGTGCGGCTGACCAATGGCATGGAGGTAACAGCCTACATCCCTGGCGAAGGGCACAATTTACAGGAGCATTCTGTTGTCCTGATTGAGGGCGGTAGGGTGAAGGATCTTCCCGGCGTCCGTTACCATGTTGTGCGTGGTACCCTGGATGCTGGCGGTGTTGTCGATAGACGGCAAGCTCGCAGCAGATACGGAGCAAAGCAAGCCAAGGGCTCGGGGAGCCCGGGCTCGGGAGCCTAGGTCGCCAGGTCGGGCGGAGGAGTCGTGTGAGTTGGCGAAAGGTGCGCCCGAGTTTTTTGTGATTGGGAGAGAATATGCCAAGAAGAGGTAGGGTAGTCAAAAGGGAAGTGCTGCCGGACACCAGGTACGGGAGCCAATTGGTGACGAGAGTCATCAATAAGACGATGAAAAAAGGTAAGAAAAGCAAAGCTGAGAACATCATTTATACTGCTCTTGATATTGCTGCCGAGCAACTGAAGAAGACACCGGCGGATGTCTTAGATCAGGCGATCAAGAATGCCACGCCGTTACTTCAGGTCAAAGCACGTCGTGTGGCCGGGTCCACCTATCAGGTGCCAGTAGAAGTCAGAGGTGAAAAAGGCAGTGCCTTAGCCATACGCTGGCTACTGGATGCCGCCAGAGGGCGGAGTGGCAGGTCGATGGCAGAGAAGCTGGCTGCGGAGATTATTGATGCGGCCCGGGGCCAAGGGGCTGCAATCAAGAAGCGCGATGATACTCATAAGATGGCCGAGGCAAACAAAGCCTTTGCACATTTCCGATGGTAGACATGGTGGACAAATTGTTGATGTCTAATTCTGTTGCTATACCCGTCCTGGATCAAGAAGTGAGCTTGCCTGGGGCGAACATGAAGGAGGCGGATCGTCTTTCCTCTCTGCAGCAGATCAGGAATATCGGAATAATCGCTCACATAGATGCCGGTAAGACCACCGTTACTGAGAGGATTCTCTATTACACTGGTCGCACCTATAAGGTTGGTGAGGTAGACGAGGGGACGGCGGTAATGGACTGGATGGATCAGGAACGTGAGCGGGGTATCAGCATCACTGCTGCCGCCACTACTTGCTACTGGCTGGGGCACCCGATTAACATCATCGATACTCCAGGACATGTGGATTTCACTGCCGAGGTAGAGCGGAGTCTACGGGTACTCGATGGAGGAGTGGTAGTTCTTGATGCTGTGGCAGGTGTTCAGCCTCAGTCCGAAACAGTATGGCGTCAAGCAGATTCTTACCGCGTTCCCAGAATCTGTTTTGTCAACAAGATGGATCGGGTGGGTGCTGACTTTTATCGCACGGTAGGCATGATAAAGGAGATACTCGGTGCCAAAACGGTATCTATCCAGTTGCCTTTGGGAGTAGAGGATGCTTTTCAGGGCATAATCGATCTGGTCGAGATGAAAGCCTGGATGTTCTCCGGCGATATCGAGGCTCCATCTGCGGAATCAGCCATACCTCAGGGTTATGCGGACAAGGCTCTTGAGCAGCGGGAGATAGCACTGGAGACTCTGGCAGAAGAGGATGAGCAGTTCATGGCGGCTTACCTGGAAGGCCGTCCTATCAGTACTTCGGACATAAAGGAAGCCTTGCGGAGAGCTTGCGTGGCTAACAAGCTTGTACCCGTGTTATGTGGTAGTGCTTTGAAAAACAAAGGCGTGCAGAGATTATTGGATGGAGTGGTGGATTACCTCCCTTCCCCTCTAGATGTGCCACCAGTTCAAGGAACCGATCTAAGAACAGGCCATATAGTCACCCGTGAAGCCAGCGAAACAAGCCCCTTCTCAGCCCTGGCCTTCAAAGTGGTGACTGATCCCTTTGTTGGCAGACTGGTTTATTTCAGAGTCTACTCAGGGAAGGTAAAGGCTAAGGCTCAAGTGTTCAACTCAGCTAAGGAGCAAAAAGAGCGCATAGGGAGACTGCTGCGGATGCATGCTAACCGTCGTGAAGAGGTAGAGGAGGTGGTTGCTGGAGGGATTGCTGCTGCTTTGGGCTTGAAGAGCACCTCTACGGGCAACACCTTATGTGATCCACACAAGCCGATTCTTCTCGAGGCCATCCGTTTTCCTCAGCCGGTGATCTCGGTGGCGATTGAGCCGAAGACCAAAGCTGACCAGGACAGAGTTGGTAGTGCCTTGGTGAAGCTGATGGAGGAGGATCCCACTTTTGAAATGCATTACGAGGCAGAGACCGGTCAGACGGTGATATCGGGCATGGGCGAACTCCATCTAGATGTCTTATTAGAGCGGATGAAGCGCGAATTCAAGGCAGAAGTGAGGACGGGTAGACCGCAAGTAGCCTACAAAGAGACTATCACAGCCTCGGCTGAGGCAGAGGGGAAGTTCATAAAGCAGTTTGGGGGCCGGGGCCAGTATGGACATGTTGTGCTCAGATTGGAGCCTGGGGAGAGGGGGAGTGGCTTTGCCTTTGCCAATGGTATTCGACAAGCTGCCATACCCCGAGAATATATCCCGGCTGTGGAGGCAGGGGTGAGGGAGGCATTACAGCGCGGGGTGATAGCCAATTATCCTATAGTTGACATTAAGGTGACCCTGTGTGATGGCAGCTTTCATGAGGTGGATTCATCGGATATCGCCTTTAAGATGGCGGGTTCGATTGCTCTGAAAGAAGGAGTCAGCCGAGCTAAACCTACGTTGCTTGAACCGATTATGAAGCTGGATATATTCAGCCCGGAGCAATTTCTGGGTGACATACTGGCCGATCTTGATGCCAGGAGAGGACAAATCGAAGGCATTGGAGTTCAAGGAAGCACGAGAGTAATTCATGCTCTTATTCCACTGGGCGAGGTTTTTGGCTATGCCACTACGCTGCGATCTTTGAGTCAGGGAAGGGCCACCCACTCAATGGAATTTCACCACTATCAACAAGTACCTTCGGCTTTGCTGGAGCAGATTCTCAGATCCGGGGGAAGGTTCGTGTGAAATGACAAAGCAAAAGATTCGTATCAAGTTGAGGTCTTTCGACCACAAGATATTGGACCAGTCGGCAGCTCAAATTACCGAGACGGCGGAACAGACGGGGGCTCGGGTAGCTGGCCCAGTACCTCTGCCGACACGAATTCAGAAGTTCTGTGTTATTCGCTCTCCTTTCATCGATAAGGATTCAAGAGAACAGTTTGAGATTCGGACTCATAAGCGTCTAATTGACATCCTTGATCCTACCTCGAAGACCATTGAGGCTCTGACACGGTTGAATTTGCCATCTGGGGTAGATGTGGAGATAAAGCTGTAAGGCGAGCAGACGCACAATGATGTACGAGAACTTAACGGATTTGAAGACATTGAGGAGTGGATTTTGGAGTCACTCTAGGAAGAGGAGTCGACTATTTCAGAGAGTGGCACGGACGGAGACATAAGGATGGCCTTTTGGGGAATTCTAGGTCGAAAAGTGGGCATGACACAGGTCTTTGACCAGGGCGGCAGACTGCATGCAGTCACTGCGGTTGAGGCTGGCCCCTGTTTCGTCTGTCAAATAAAGACCCAATCTAACGACGGTTACAATGCAGTGCAGCTTGGCTTTGGGGAGAGTGGGCGGCTGAATTCTCCAGAAAAGGGGCACCTCAAGGCTGTAGGGCACCAAGTTAAACATCTCAGGGAGTTCAGGGTTGATGAAACCGGTTCTGTTCAAGTGGGGCAGAGGATAGATGTGAGCATCTTCAACAGTGGCGATAGGGTCGACGTTATCGGTGTATCGAAAGGGAAAGGCTTTGCAGGGGGAGTAAAGAGATATCACTTTCGTGGTGGACCGAAGACCCATGGTCAATCGGATCGCCACCGTGCTCCTGGTTCCGTTGGTTCCACTACTTATCCGGGGAGGGTGCTGAAGGGGACAAGAATGGCAGGTCACATGGGGCACAGGCGAGTGACGGTGCGTAATCTTCAAGTAATGCAATCAGATGTGGCTCGCAATCTGCTACTGATCAAAGGCGCGGTGCCAGGTGCAGTGAACGGGCTATTGCTTATCAAGCGATCGAGTAAAGGTACGGGCGGGTAATGCAGTTTCCAGTTCGTAATGCTTCAGGACAGGTTATTGACCACCTCGAAATTGACGATAGCGTTTTCGCTGTACCTTTTAATGGTGCGGTGGTTCATCAAGCGATGGTTAGACAACTGGCTAATGCTCGGCTGGGCACAGTGAATACCAAGACAAGAGGGGAAGTGTCTGGAAGTACGAAAAAGCTATATCGTCAGAAACATACTGGATGGGGGCGACGGGGAAGTAAACGGTCGCCGCTTCTCAGACATGGGGGGATAGTCTTTGGCCCTCACCCCCGCACCTACAGACAGAGAATGCCGAAGAAGATGCGCCGCCTTGCCCTGAAGTGCCTGCTATCAGCAAAGGCTTCCTCAGGGGAGATGGTTATAGTAGATCAATTTGGACTTGAGGTACCCAGGACAGGTGATATGGCCAGTGTGCTTAGAGCGCTAGGCGCAGATTACTCGACACTGGTTGTCACTGGTGAACCTGAGTCAAATGTTGTGATATCGGCTCGTAATCTGCCAAAGACCAAGACTCTACCGGCTAGCCTGCTAAACGTGCTAGACCTTCTTTCCTACAAGTTCTTGGTAATTAGCGTAGATGGGTTGCGCCGGGTGGAGCGCATTTGGGGCAGAGAGGACCTGTCTACACCGGGAGCAGCTTAGAAATGCATTCTTACGAAGTCTTACGCCGTCCCATAATCAGCGAGAAAAGCACCCTGCTTCAGGAGCGGAATAAGTACACCTTTGAGGTGATGAGGAAAGCTAACAAACAACAGGTTAGGCAGGCAGTGGAGAAGGCCTTCAAGGTTAAGGTGGTGAAGGTGGACGTCATGACTGTCCCTGGCAAGACGCGAAGAATGGGACGACGTCAGGTGAAAACCCCTCCTTGGAGAAAAGCAGTGGTCACCTTGGAACCGGGTCAGAAGATTGAGTATTTTGAGGGTGTTTGATAGTGGGACTGAAAGTATACAAACCGACTTCCCCAGGTAGACGAGGCATGAGTGGCTCTACCTTTGAGGAAATTACAAAGACAAAGCCAGAGAAAGCCATGTTAGTGCCACTGAAGAAGAAGGGGGGGCGTAACAATCAAGGTAAGGTGACTGTGCGTCACCGTGGCGGTGGGGCTAAACGTATGCTTCGAATTATTGATTTCAAGCGGGACAAGATTGGTATTCCTGCTGAAGTGCTGGCAATTGAGTATGACCCTAATCGCTCAGCTCGTATCGCTTTGATTCAATACGCTGACGGAGAGAAACGCTATATTCTAGCGCCCTTGGGATTGGCTCCAGGGGATAATGTGTGCTCCGGCCCCGGCGTGGAGGCAAAGGTGGGCAACGCCTTGCCTTTGGGTCAGATCCCTGTTGGCACGCCGATTCACAATATCGAGCTTGAGCAGGGCAAGGGCGGGCAGATAGTGCGCAGTGCTGGTGCTGCTGCTCACATTATGGGGCGAGAGGATAGCTATACCTTATTGAAGCTGCCGTCTGGCGAAGTGCGTCGCGTTCGCAGTGCCTGTTTGGCTACCGTTGGTCAGGTGGGGAATGTGGATCACCAGAACATAAGCCTGGGCAAGGCAGGGCGTAGTCGCTGGTTGGGGCGGCGGCCGGTTGTGCGAGGCTCAGCCATGAGCCCCCGTGACCATCCGCATGGTGGGGGAGAGGGCAGAAACCCCCGGGGCATGAATCCAAAGACACCGTGGGGGAAACCGGCCTTGGGTCATAAGACCCGGGGCAAGAAGCAAAGCGACAGATTAATCGTCAAACGGAGAAAGTAGGCTAATGGGAAGGTCGATTAAGAAAGGTCCCTTTGTTGATGCAAAGCTCATGAAGAAGGTCGAGGCGGCCAAGCAGGCTGGGGAGAAAACGGTGATAAAGACGTGGGCCCGGGCATCCACTGTCGTTCCAGAGATGCTTGGGCTTACTATTGCGGTACACGACGGGAGAAGGCACGTGCCTATCTTCGTAACAGAGAATATGGTAGGACACAAGCTGGGCGAGTTTGCTCCCACCCGAACCTTCAGGGGCCATGTAGCTAAATCGGAGAAGAAGAAATAGTGCGAGTAAGAGCTGTAACCAGCTATGTTGGCATATCACCCCGCAAGCTGTCCTTAGTAGCGGGGCTGGTGCGAGGGAGAAAGGTAGAGGAAGCGCTTGCACTCCTCAATTTGTATGCTTCTCCCTCAGCTCGGGTAATAGCCAAAGTTATCAAATCGGCGGCAGCTAATGCAGAGAATAATACCCAGGCAGATATCGCCGAATTGAAGATCGTGGATCTGTTTATTGACAAGGGGCCCACACTAAAAAGACATCGTGCCCAGGCTCGCGGGCGGGTGACACCGATACTCAGGCGGTCGAGTCATATCACAGCTATCGTTGACACGGAGGAATAATTGGGACAGAAGGTTCATCCTATAGGCTTCAGGATCGCCGTTATTAATGACTGGCTTTCCAAGTGGTATGTGAGCAAGGATTACGCTGCTTTTGTGCAAGAGGATTTTCACATTCGTAGGTTAATTGAATCGAGGAGTTCAGATGCGGGTATTTCCAGAATGGAAATCGAACGCTGGGCAAATGAGGTGGTAGTAACTGTTCACACTGCTAGACCGGGAATCGTTATTGGTCGCGGCGGGCAGAGGGTGGATGAGCTAAGACGTACTCTGGAAGACATTTGTGGTAGGAAGGTACGGTTGAACATCCAAGAAGTTCGTGATCCGGAGTTGGATGCTCGCCTGGTAGGCAAGAATATTGCTAATCAAATTGAGCGTCAGATTGCTTATCGCAGGGCTGTGAAGCGAGCGATAGCTAGAACCATGCAAGCTGGTGCCAAGGGGGTGAAGGTAAAGTGTTCTGGGAGGTTGGGTGGGGCCGAAATAGCCCGTAAGGCAACTTTCCATGAGGGAAGAGTACCGTTGCATACATTGCGCGCTGACATCGATTATGGGATTTGCGAAGCGCATACCCTGTTGGGACGCATCGGGGTGAAGGTCTGGATCTACAGGGGCGATATTCTTCCCGAAAGGGCTGAGGAGGAAATGGAAGTCACGTCGCCGGCTGCGGTACTAGGCGGCGAGGGACAGGCACAGGCAAGAGACTCGGAGCAAATGATTAGGGATGAGGTAAAGGGCAATGCTGCAACCGAAAAGGGTAAAGCACCGGAAAGTACATAAGATTAGATTGAAGGGAAGGGCACAGTCAGGGAACAGCGTTGTTTTCGGTGATTTTGGACTTCAATCAATGGGTAGCGCCTGGCTCACGGCAAGGCAGATCGAAGCAGCACGGCGATCTATCGTGCATTACCTTCGCCGTGGTGTCAAGTTGTGGATTCGCGTTTTCCCTGATGTGTCGATGACCAAGAAGCCGGCCGAGACGCGCATGGGCGGCGGTAAAGGCACCCCGGATTACTGGGTAGCTGTGGTCAAACCAGGGAGAATTCTTTTTGAGATCAGCGGCGTCAATGAGGAACTCGCCAGGGAAGCAATGCGCCTTGCTGCTCATAAACTTCCCATTAAGACGAGGTTTGTAGCCAAGGGAGCGGCCAGTGAGAGTGGATGAAATTCGGGCCCTCGGTGATCAGGAATTGACAAAACAACTCGAGGAAGCACGGCGGGAGCCATTTAATCTCCGCTTTCGCTTGGAGACCAGGCAACTCGTGAATCATCGTGAGATTTGCAGGGTAAAGAGGAACATTGCTAGAATGATGACCATAATGCGAGAGAGGCAACTGTCAAAAGCTTAGATGGTTGGTAGGAACAACAGTAAGATGCCTGGTACCAGTGGGTGTAGGTAGGTACATGAAGGGGTTAGGCAGTTCATGAAGAAAATACGCAAGACTCTGGTTGGCCGCGTGGTGAGTGACGGAATGGACAAGACTGTGGTTGTAGCTGTGGAATCGCTGAGACCTCACCCTGTCTATAGGAAGGTCACTAGACGATTGGTGAAACTGAAAGCTCATGATGAAAGTAACGCTTGTCGAGTCGGCGACATGGTAAGGATTGAAGCGAGTCGCCCCCTTGCTAAGACGAAACATTGGCGTGTTTTGGGGACGGTATCCAAGGTGGAAGTCGTAGAAGAGGTGCTCAATGATTCAGCCTCGGACTAGGTTGAGAGTAGCTGACAACAGTGGGGCGAGATTCATTATGTGTATCAACGTACCTGGAGGTACGAGGCGAAGGTACGCTCGGATTGGAGATGTCATTGTTGCCTCTGTAAAGCAGGCAGTTCCCAGAGGGATGGTGAAGAAAGGTGAAGTGGTGAGAGCAGTTGTAGTGCGTACGGCCAGGGCTTATCGGCGCCCCGATGGTTCGTATATCAGATTTGACGATAATGCTGCGGTGATTCTTACTGATCAGAATAACCCGAGAGGGACTCGCATCTTCGGCCCGGTAGCCAGAGAGTTGAGGGAGCGGGATTTCACAAGGATCATCTCCCTAGCACCTGAGGTACTGTAGACAATGAAGATCCGTAAAAACGATACTGTGCTCATTATGCGTGGCAAGGACAGGGGTAAAAAGGGTAAAGTACGGTTTGTTTACCCTGTGGAAGAGCGTGTTTCTGTCGAGGGTGTTAATATGATCAAGAGACACTCCAGGGCCAGGGCAAAGGTGAGGCAGGCGGGGATTATCGAGCTTGAGGCACCTGTGCACATATCTAAGGTGATGTTGGTCTGCAACAAGTGTACTCAACCTACTCGGGTGGCCTTTCGTTTCCTGGAGGGAAAGAAAGTGCGTGTTTGTTCTTCGTGTCACGAGGTAATTGACTGATGGTGCAGAAGCGCACCTTGCCAAGGCTGCAGGAAAAGTATCGGCGGGAGATTGTACCTGCTATGATGGGCGAGTTCAGCTATACTAACGTCATGCAGGTGCCACGATTGAAGAGTATTGTGCTCAACATAGGTTTAGGAGAAGCAATTCAAAACGCCAAGGCACTAGAGGCGGCTGAAAAGGATTTGGCCTCTATTTCAGGGCAGCATCCAGTGATTACTCGTGCCAAGAGATCCATTGCAGCCTTCAAACTGAGAACTGGCATGCCCATCGGGATGATGGTGACTCTGCGCGGCAGGCGGATGTATGAATTCTTGGATAGATTGATCAACGCAGTGCTACCTCGTATCAGGGATTTTCGTGGCATGTCAAGGGATTCATTCGATGGCCGGGGCAACTATAGTATGGGATTGAAGGATCAGTTGGTTTTTCCTGAAATCGAGTACGACAAAGTGGATAAGGCTCGTGGGCTTGAGGTCACCATTGTGACCACCGCCTCTTCTAACGAAGAAGGTAGACGTCTGCTGGAGCTCCTAGGTTTTCCTTTTATGAGAGGTTAGTGAATTGGCAAAGTTATCGAAGATCTTAAAATCGCAGCGGCCTCCCAAGTATAGGGTGCAACAACACAATCGGTGTCATCTATGTGGCCGACCTCGAGGGTATATGCGCAAGTTTGGGCTTTGTCGCATCTGCTTCCGAGAGCTTGCCCTCAAAGGAGAAATCGCTGGTGTGAGAAAATCAAGCTGGTGAACTGAGATGATTACTGATCCTATCGCCGATATGCTGACGAGGATAAGGAATGCCAATATGGCAAGACAAGAGTTTGCTTTGATGCCTTGGTCTAAGATGAAGCTGGCAGTTGCCAAGATATTGAAGGAGGAGGGCTTTATTGCCAATTACGAGGTGCTTCGGGCAAGGCCAGGGCGGGTAATGAAAGTCTACCTCAAATACTACGACAAGGATCAGCCGGCCATCCTGGGATTGAAGCGCGTAAGCAAGCCTGGACTAAGGGTATATGTGGAGAGATCAGACATTCCGCGCCTTTACGGGGGACTAGGTATTTCTATCCTTTCTACGTCTAAAGGAGTAATGACTGGTCACAAGGCATGGGCGCAGCGACTAGGTGGTGAGCTACTGTGCTACGTTTGGTGACCAGCGGGAAAGTGTTTTGGCAGGTCAGCAATGTCTAGAGTAGGCCGACTCCCCATACTATTACCGGAGAAGGTAACGGTAGATATTCGACAAAATGAGGTCACTGTTAAGGGGCCGAAGGGGGAGCTATGTCGCTCCTTCGATCCTGCGATTTCTATCGCGGTGAAGGATGGGTGCATAGTCGTTTCTCGTGCCAGTGACCAAAAGATTTACCGTGCCCTACACGGATTAACTCGCAGCGTCTTGGCCAATATGGTGAAGGGGGTAGACAAGGGCTTTGAGAAATACCTGGACATCGTCGGAGTCGGTTACCGCGTTCAGAGTGTAGGTGATAAGATAATCCTTCAAGCAGGCTATACACATCCGGTGGAAGTGGTGCCTCCCCCGGGCATAACTCTAACCGCAGAGGGCCCCAGTAGAATCAAGGTTTCAGGGGTCGACAAAGAGAAGGTAGGGCAGGTGGCCGCTGATATCCGAGCAATTCATCCTCCTGATGCCTACAAAGGCAAGGGCGTCAGGTATTCCGGAGAGCAAGTTCGCCTTAAGCCTGGCAAGGCTGGTAGGGCAGGAGGGAAAAAGAAATAAGGCATGGCCATGAGCGTTAGGAGACGGCAGAAAAGGCTGGGCCAGAAGGCAAGACCAAGGTTGCGTGTTTTCCGCAGCTTAAATCACATCTACGCCCAGGTTATAGACGATGTCAGATCCCATACTCTGGCAGCAGCGTCCAGCCTTGAACTGAAGACGAGCGAGGAGACACAGGGGAAAATTGGCACTGCCGCATCTGTGGGTTCACTTATTGCGCAGCGAGCTAAGGAGAAGGGAATAACTCAGGTTGTCTTTGACAGAGGCAGGAATAAGTATCACGGTCGGGTTAAAGCCTTGGCTGAAGCGGCCAGGCAGTCGGGTCTAGATTTTTGACAACAGGAATAGGATGGAAGAACAGGAGCTAGAACCCAAAGAAGAATTAGTTGAGAAGTTGATCTCTGTAAACCGCGTCGCCAAGGTGGTCAAAGGAGGCAAGAATCTCAGTTTCAGTGCTTTGGTAGCCGTTGGCGATGGGAAGGGACAATTAGGTATCGGGATGGGTAAAGCGAAGGAGGTTTCCCAGGCGATTCAGAAAGCGGGCACTATTGCTAGGAAGAACCTGGCTACAGTGCCTCTAGCTGGAACAACCATCCCACATGAAATAACGGTTAAGTTTGGAGCAGCCAAGATTCTCCTTAGGCCTGCAGCACCAGGTACCGGCGTTATCGCTGGCGGCAGCGTTCGAGCTGTGCTTGAAGCGGCCGGCGTGAGAGACATCCTTACTAAGTCTCTAGGGAGTTCCAATCCCGTCAATCTGGTAAAGGCGACCGTAATTGCGCTGTGCCGGCTGAGGGAGCCAGAGAAAGAGATCGCCAAGCGGAGGACATCAACATAGCAAAGAAAGCGAAGGGATCAGTGACTAGGCTCTACGTCACCTGGGTCAAGAGTGATATCGGTTACGCAAGAGAGCAGAAGATGACTATCAGGGCGCTTGGGCTTCGCCGTTTGCATCAACGGGTGAGCCATGATGATTCCCCTGCGATTCGCGGCATGCTGGCCAAGGTCAGACACCTAGTTGAAGTGGAGCAGGCGGAGGAATAATGCCAGGGCAGAATGAGCTTGTTCCCAGCCCGGGGTCAAAGCATAAGAGGAAGCGTGTTGGGCGAGGGTTAGGTAGCGGGCATGGAAGGTATTCGGGGAAAGGCCAAAAAGGGCAGAAGTCACGCAGTGGCCCTCACATTCCCGCTCACTTCGAGGGAGGGCAGTTGCCTTTAGTTAAGCGGCTGCCGGCGAGGCGTGGTTTTACCAATATTTTCAGAAACGAATACTCAGTGGTGAACTTGGGCAGGCTTAATGTCTTCGAGAAGGGTAGCGTGGTGGATCGTGAGATTCTGCTGGAGGCGGGGCTAATCAGGTCGGCTTGGAAACCGGTGAAAATCTTGGGCATGGGTGAATTAGACCAAGAGCTGATAGTGAGGGCCGACAAGTTCTCGACTGCTGCCAGAAAGAAGATTGAAGCAGCAGGGGGCAGAGTGGAGGAAGCAGGAAGTGCACCAAAGGCAAGCTAGCAAGCCTCGCCTAGCCCAAGCGTTAATAGATGCTTTCAGCTTACCCGATCTAAGGCGTCGGATTCTCTTCACCCTAGGCGCTCTGGTAATCTTCCGCTTTGTTGCACATATTCCGGTTCCAGGTGTTGACCCTGATGCTTTACAAAATATTTTCGACAGGAATCTATTTTTGGGTATGCTCGACCTGTTTAGCGGCGGGGCGATGCGCAATTTCAGCGTTGTCGCCATGGGAGTATATCCGTACATCACGGCCTCCATTATTATGCAGTTACTGGTGCCGGTTATCCCGAGGTTGCAGGCTCTCTCTAAGGAGGGAGAGGCAGGAAGAAACAAGATTAACCTCTATACGCACTGGCTGACGGTACCCCTGGCTTGTCTACAGGGCTACGGTCAGCTTGTGCTGCTAAGGCGAGAGGGTGGTATCGGAGCTTCAGGCGATTTAACTACAGTGACGATAATCGTGTCCATGACAGCAGGGACCATGTTTCTGGTCTGGCTGGGTGAACTCATCCAGGAGCGTGGTATCGGTAGCGGTATTTCGATGATTATCTTTGCTGGCATCGTGGCGGGTATACCAGACATGGTAAACCGAGGCTTCATTGCGCCTGACAAACTGATAGCATTACTCGGTTTTGCGCTGCTAGGCCTGGCGACGGTGGTGCTGATTGTCATCTTCACGGAGGCACATCGGCGCATACCAGTACACTACTCGAGAAGCGTCTTTCGAGGGCGAAGGATGTACCGGCAGTCTGGTGCAACGCACATTCCCCTGCGGGTGAACACCGCTGGAATGATACCGCTGATTTTTGCCATGTCACTGGTGATCTTGCCCCAAACCGTAAGCAGCTATTTCCACGGGGGCGTAGCCGACTTCTTTCAAGACTGGGCTAATCACTGGAGCTACTGGATAGTGTATTTTGGCCTGGTGGTGGGCTTTGCCTTTTTCTATACCATGGTCATTTTCGAACAAATGGCGCTGGCTGAGACTTTGCAGAAGCAGGGTGGTTTCATCCCGGGTGTGCGCCCCGGGCCAGCGACGTCCACTTATCTGAGCCAGGTAGTGAATCGCATTACATGGGCTGGTGCCCTCTTCTTAGGTGTAGTCGCAGTGTCACCTTTTATCCTGCGGCGGATCACCGGCGTTGAGGTGGTGGCTCTTTCGAGCACTTCCTTATTGATTATGGTCGGTGTCGCCTTGGATACGATGAAACAGTTGGAGGCGCAATTACTCATGCGCCGCTATGAGGGTTTTCTCAAGTAATCGGAGAGGTATAAGGTTGCGCTTAGTTCTACTGGGTGCTCCAGGTTCAGGTAAAGGGACGCAAGCGGAAAGGCTTTCCCAGGCGACTGGTCTGGTGCACATAGCTTCGGGCGATCTCTTTCGTCAGGCTGAAAGGGAAGGTACTGAACTTGGCAAGATAGCTAAATCTTACATGGAAAAGGGGCTGCTTGTTCCTGATGAAGTGACGATCAGGATGATCTTGCGGCATATTGATGGGATTAAGCAGGGGTTCATGTTGGACGGTTTTCCGAGAACCATCGAGCAGGCTCAAGCTCTGGATAAGGCATTAGGAAATAAAGGTATCGAAAAGGTGATATATATCAGGGTTTCTGAAAAGGAGCTTCTGCGCCGCCTAAGTGGGCGCTGGATTTGCAGGCAGTGCCAGGCGCCGTATCACCTAGTTTCTTCTCCACCCAAGGTGGCAGGAAAATGCGATGCCTGTGGTGGCGAGCTTTATCAACGTGCAGACGATACGCTAGAAACAGCTCGGAAGAGATTAGAGACATATTTTGCTCAAACCGCCCCTCTTATTGACTACTATAGGCAGGACGGGAAGCTGGTGGAAATAGATGGCGAAAGAGCAATAGAAGAGGTAAACAGAAAACTTGTTGCGTTGCTCTCCTAAGGAACAAATGGGTATAATTGTAAAGTCTCATGATGAAATTGCCGTTATGCGGGAGGCAGGAAGGATTGTATGTAGAACCCTGCAGACGTTGGCTAAAGGCATTAGACCGGGCATTAGAACCCAGGAGCTCGATTCAATCTGCGTGCAGGAGTTAGCCAGATGTGGAGCCAGGTCTTCTTTCAAAGGGTATCGGGGTTTTCCGGCTAACCTATGCGTGTCGATAAATAATGAAGTAGTTCATGGCATCCCTGGAGAGCGGGTACTGCACGAAGGAGACATAGTTTCATTGGATGTAGGAGCAATTCTGGACGGTTTTCAAGGCGACGCAGCAATCACTGTCGGCGTAGGCAATATCAGCCCGGAGGCCAAGAGGCTTCTAGAGGTTACGGAGGGTGCTTTAGTGGCTGGTATTGCAGCGGCAAAGAAGGGAGCGCGTTTAGGGGATATCTCGTCGGCCATCCAGAACTATGCGGAATCAAGAGGCTTCTCGGTAGTGAGAGAATATACTGGGCATGGTATTGGGCGGGATATGCACGAAGAGCCTCAAATTCCCAATTTTGGGCTTCCTGGGCAAGGTATTGTGTTGCGAGAGGGAATGACTCTAGCTATCGAGCCGATGGTGAACGCTGGTGACTGGCGTACAGCTGTTTATAACGACCAATGGACAGTGGTCACTGCTGATGGCAGCCTTTCAGCGCACTTTGAGCATACCATTGCCATTACTGACGGGGAGCCGGAGATACTCACCGCACCGTAAACGAGGCTGATGGCTAAGAAAGAAAGAATAGAGGTCGAAGGGAAAGTACTGGAATGTCTGCCCAATGCGATGTTTCGTGTTGAACTACCGAATGGGCATAAGGTGCTGGCACATATTTCAGGCAGGATGAGGCGTCACTTTATCAAGATTTTGCCGGGTGACATCGTCCGAGTGGAGCTCTCACCTTATGATTTGAACCGAGGTAGAGTCATCTATCGCTACAAGTAATTGAATGGGAGAAAGTTGTGAAGGTCAGGGCTTCGGTCAAGAGACGTTGCAAGCAGTGTAAGATAGTGAAACGGAAGGGTCTGGTGAGGATCATCTGTACTAATCCCAAACATAAGCAAAGACAGGGATGAAGGGGAGGTTTAAGTGCCACGCATAGCAGGTGTTGACATTCCCGCCGGAAAGCACATAGAGATTAGCCTACAGTACATTTATGGGATTGGTCCCAGCTTGGGTAAGGCCATTCTGGCACAAACTGGCATAAGGCCCGACAAGAAGGCCAGTGATCTGACAGAAGAAGAGATCAGCCGTCTGCGTGAATACGTTGATAAGCAATGTAGGGTAGAAGGGGAATTGAGGAAGGAGACAAGCCTGAATATCAGTCGGCTGACAGAGATTGGTTCCTACCGAGGTCTACGGCACCGCCATAGGCTACCTGTTCGAGGGCAACGTACAAAGACTAATGCTCGGACGAAGCGGGGGCCGCGACAGACTGTGGCTGGTAGAGGCAGACGCCGTGGTATGGCCAAGAAGTAAAGGTTGGTAAGAAATGGTAGAGAAGAAGAAGGGCAGGCCCAGGTCGAAGAGAAGAGAGAAAAAAGCTGTTCCCCAGGGAAAAGTCTACATCCATTCCACTTTCAATAATGTGATCGTTACTCTCACTGATCCTGTCGGGAATGTGATCGCCTGGGGAAGTTCAGGCACTGGTGGTTTCAAAGGCTCGCGCAAGGGTACTCCTTACGCTGCCCAAATGGCAGCCGAGGGTGCAGCTAAACGTGCCAGGGATCACGGATTGCGCCAGGTAGAAGTATTTGTCAAAGGGCCAGGCAGTGGCCGAGAAGCTGCTATTCGAGCACTTCAGATTGCCGGTCTGAATATAACCAGTATTAGAGATGTGACACCTATTCCACATAATGGTTGCCGGCCACCGAAGAGAAGGAGAGTTTAGGGGATTATGGCTCGCTATACTGGACCAGTTTGCCGATTATGCCGTCGTGTTGGTGAAAAGCTAATGCTCAAGGGAGAAAGGTGTGCTACCCCCAAGTGTGCCATGGAAAGGCGGCCAACACTGCCTGGAAAGCGTCCTGCGCGTCCGCGCCGCCCCTCTGACTACGGCATACGGCTTCGGGAAAAACAGAAGGCCAGATATAGCTATGGGGTGCTGGAACGGCAATTTTACGGTCTTTTCACCAGGGCTGAGAGGAGCCCTGGTATGACAGGGGAGAACCTAATGCAGTTGCTGGAGAGGCGACTGGATAGTACTGTTTATTCCCTTGGTTTTGCCGATTCCCGCAGTCAGGCCAGGCAACTGGTGAGTCACGGTCACCTCAGCGTTAACGGGCGAAAGGTCGACATCCCATCCTTTCTCGTCAAACCCGGCGATGTCATTGCTTGGCGGGAGAACAGTCTTAACAAAGAACCATATAAGATGGCCTTAGAGAGGGTTGATTCCAAGGTCATTCCTAGCTGGTTAAGCCTAGACAAGAATAACTTGTCTGGGAAAGTGTTGACGCTTCCTACAGTTGAGGAAGCCATGGCGAAGTTCGATGGGAAGATGATCGTGGAGTACTACTCCCGATAGTTCCGAAAGGAGATTGCAGTTTTGTCCTACCTTGTGACGCCGAAAGTCGAGTGCGCGAAAAGGCAAGACTACTATGCCCGTTTGGTGGTAGAGCCTTTGGAAAGAGGTTTCGGGACTACCTTGGGCAATGCTTTGCGGCGTGTGCTCCTCAGTTCCCTGCTGGGAGCAGCAGTGAACTGGATAAAGATTGAAGGAATACAGCACGAGTTTTCTACTATCCCGAATGTTAAGGAAGATGCGACACAGTTTCTGCTGAACGTAAAGGCTTTGCGATTATGCCCCGTAACCAAGCAGCCCGGCAAGCTATTTCTAGAAGTGGAGGGAGAAGGAGAGGTGTGCGCTGGTGATATTAAGCCATCAGCGGATTTTGAGATTGCCAATCCTGAGCTTCACCTAGCCACTCTGGACTCAGAAGAGGCCAGACTTTCCGTCGAGTTCAACGTGGTGCTAGGAACGGGCTATGTTCCTGGTTCTTACCAGGATGGTCTGGCTATAGGAATAATCCCTGTGGATGCCATCTTCACTCCAGTGCGCAAGGTCAATTACTCCGTCGAGCGGACGAAGTACGCTGAACGCAATGACTATGAGAAGCTTGTCATTGATGTCTGGACTGATGGTACTATTTCACCGGTAGAGGCGATCAGTCAGAGTGCCCAGATATTGACGGAGCAATTTTCCAGTCTTGTCCCTGCTCCATCTGACGAACCTGGGAAACCGCCAGCAGCCATGGCTGTATCAACGGAGTACTATGAGATGCCGCTGGAGCAACTTGGGCTTTCGCCTCGTGTCTTCAACTGCTTGAGAAGAAACAAGATTAGCAAGGTAGGCCAAGTGTTGGAAATGACCGAACAGGAACTGCTCTCGCTGAAGAAATTGGGACAGAAGTCTGTACAAGAACTGCAGGAACGTCTCTCGAGTATGGGTTTGACGTTAAGATCAGAGGGGAATGATGAGACATAGAGTAGTTGGCCGGAGGCTCTCAAGACGTACGGGGCACAGAATGGCGGTCTATCATAACCTGACTGCCGACCTCCTGAGGCACGAGCGGATTTTTACCACTGAAGCCAAGGCTAAGGAGGTTCGCAGCATAGCAGAAAAGATGATTACCCTGGGAAAGAATGGTAGTCTCCACGCCAGGCGCCAGGCAGTCGGTGTGGTGGGCGATAGAAAAGTGATAGAGAAACTCTTCGATGAGCTTGCCAAAAGATATGTTGATCGGAACGGTGGATATACGCGAGTGCTCAAGATTGGGCAACGCGTTGGTGACGGGGCGGCGATGGCACTTCTTGAATTGGTGAAGTAGGTGGAACTACGGGGGATGACATTTCCACTCAGGGAAAGACTAGAGTTGTGTTGATAATGGAGTACGATGGAACTAGATACCATGGTTCCCAGTACCAGACTAATGCGTCAACTATTCAGGGAGAAACAGAGCGTGCCTTAGAGAGGCTCACGGGAGAAAAGGTTCGCATTGCAATAGCAAGTCGGACTGATGCTGGGGTTCATGCTAAAGGACAAGTAGTGAGTTTTAAGACTAATTCAAGTTTCCCTCCAAAGACCTGGGTCAGGGCGCTAAATCACTATCTCCCACCAGATATTGCCATTAAAGCTGCCTATTACGCAGACGATGGTTTTGACGTTCGACGCCATGCCTGGAGCCGGGAGTATCGGTATTCCATCCTGAACACGTCTACGCCATCTCCGCTGATGCGGAGATATACCTACTTTGTTCCTCACCCCCTTGATACGGAAGATATGGATCGTGCTTGTCGAGAACTTGTTGGCGAGCATGACTTTGCTTCTTTTGCGAGCGTGATTGAAGGGCAGGCCCGTCGCAGGGTTTACAGAGCCGAAGTGAACCAGCAGGGCGACCTTGTCATATTTGATATTGAGGCGAGTTCCTTCTTGCCACATCAGGTGCGCAATACTGTAGGCGGCCTGATCCGGGTGGGCCTGGGGAAGCTGGAAGTGGAGACCTTCTGGGCACTGGCTGAGTCCAGACGGCCAGGTGCGTTAGGACCGGCTGCCCCGCCTCAAGGTTTGTGTCTAACGAAGGTCAATTATAATGATTTTCCCCCGTTCGAGGAGATGTGACGCAAGATGAAAACGTATAGCGTAAAGGCTTCTGAGATTGAGCGTAAGTGGTGGCTGATGGATGTCTCTGGGAAGACCTTGGGTAGAGTGGCTACCGAGATAGCGGTGCGGCTCCAGGGCAAAGGCAAACCGATGTATTCGCGACACATCGATGTGGGAGACTTTGTTATTGTAACAAACGCGGCTAAGATTCGTGTGACGGGCAAGAAAGTCGAAGAGAAGATTTACTACCGACATACTCAATATCCGGGGGGATTAAGAAAACAGACACTTGGCCAGATGCTGGAGGCAGACCCTACTCGTGTTATCAGGCACGCGGTAAAGGGCATGCTTCCGCACAATCGGCAGGGACGCGCCATGTTGCAGAGGCTCAAGATTTATGCCGGGGATACTCATCCACATCAGGCTCAAGTACAACAAGGGGGGTTAGGTGACTGATCAGGCTCATTTCTACGGAACAGGAAAGAGGAAGACCTCCATAGCAAGAGTGAGATTGGTGAGCGGCAGTGGCAATATTGTCATCAATGGTAGACCTTTGGAGGAACATTTGCCGCTGCCTGCCCTACAATCGATAGTGCTTGAGCCGTTGCGAGTCACTAATACGCTCGATAAGTTCAATGGCGTAGCAAAAGTGGAGGGGGGAGGGATTTCAGGGCAGGCTGGAGCTATTCGTCATGGCATCGCCCGTGCCCTGGTAGAAGCCGACGCCGGCCTAAAACCTGTGTTGCGTCAGTATGGATTGCTCACCAGGGATGCCAGGATAAAGGAGCGTAAGAAATACGGGCTTAGGCGCGCTCGCAAGGCACCGCAATATACGAAGAGGTAAGAGCTACGCCTCCTTGGGTTGGTGTCTGCTGCTTGATTGGCAGAGTAAACTGGGACGCTCTAAGACAATGGAGCCTACATTTGAGGCTAGACCTCAAGTGGTGATTGACTGCCCTTAGCGCTGAATACCTCACCCTATCGGATCTGTTTCTCGGAGATCATCACTCTTCAAGGAAAGCGGCTAATTTGAAGCCATATCCTGCGTTAGCCGCAAAGATGAACTGACATAGGGCACTGAGGAAAAAGAAGGTGGCCCACGAGCTCCAGAAGGAGGAAAGAAGAGATGAAAACGTTGCGAAATGAGAGAATTTTGTTTACCGGTCTTACGGGCCAAATCGGCTTTCCGCTGGCTGTGGAGTTGGCTAAGAACAATGAAGTCTGGGGTCTAGCACGATTTCGGGATAAGGCCAGGCGGGAGGAGGCGGAGAAGGTGGGACTCAATGTGCACGCAGCCAAGCGGGAAGAGATGGAGGAGTTGGGCATCATTACTCGGATGGTGGACCTGGCTGATCCCGATTTCAGCCAACTGCCGGATGATTTCACTTACGTAATTCACTTTGCCGCCTACATGGGAGGCGGACTCGACTTCGATCATGCCTTGCGCAGCAATGCCGAGGGTACTGGTCTCCTAATGAGCCATTGCCGCAAGGCAAGGGCATTCTTTGTAATGTCGACATGCTCAATCTATGAGACGCCTCAAGATCCCTACTACCCGGTCAAGGAAACAGATCCGCTAGGTGGGGCTCGATCTGTGTATACTCCTACATATGCTGTCTCGAAGACGGCGGAGGAAGCAGTGGCGAGGTTCGTGGCACGCCAGTTGAATCTGCCTACCATCATCGCACGAATGAACACGTCCTACGGGCCAAATGGAGGCTTGCCTGCATATCAGTTCGATTGGATGCTGGCAGGCCAGCCAATCCCTACTATGGAGGGTCGCCCCTCAGTGACCACTCCTATTCACCAGGATGACATTAACGCTCAGATTGCTGGGCTGCTCGCCGCAGCAAGTGTGCCGGCCACCATCGTCAACTGGGGAGGCGATGACGCGGTCGATGAGGAGACCTATTGTCGCTATATGGGAGAGATCGCAGGGCTGAAACCCGAGTTTCTGCACATCCCGGAGGCTGTCAGACACATAGTCACTGACAACACTAGACGCAGAGAGCTGGTTGGGGATTGCCGGGTGAAATGGCGGGAAGGGATGCGTCAGATGATTGCGGCACGACATCCCGAACTGAAGCTCAAAGCCTAAAAGCCCAATGGCTGAGTAGCCAGATCGGCTCAAAAGGGCAGACTCAGGTGAATGAGCGGAAGCGATTCTTCCTGGTCGATGGCAGCCCCCTACAAGTAGTCTACCTCAATGGCTGCCCGACGGTTCAAGATTGATCCCTGGCGGTATCCCGAATAAAGCTGTGGGAGGTAACTGATTTATGATTAAATCAATGACGTTGATCAAGAGAAAGCCTGGCCTTTCGCGAGAAGAGTTTGTCAAGTATTATGAGGAAGTACATGTGCCCTTGTCCTTGAAGCATTTCCCGACCTTCAGGAGGTACGTGAGGAACTATGTCATTGCTCCGTTTGGGGTCGAGGAACCAGACTTTGACTGCATAATGGAGGTTTGGTTTGACGATATGGAAGGGGCCCAGGCAGTGAGCGATGCCCTTGGCGGGTACAGCGCTCAGGGTGGCTATGAAACAGAACTGGGACGGATTTTCCGTGAAGACGAAGAGAAGTTTATGGATAGAGCTAGTAGAATTGCCTTCCTTGTTGACGAAAGGGTTTCGAAATAGGGAGGCTGTTTCAGGGATAATCTCCACGGTATGCCCCGAACCGCTTAGTGTAGTGTCTCTGTTATGACCTTACGGTCGCCCCTTCCGTATCAAGCGTGGAATCCGCCGTCACGTACTTCCGGATCTCTATCCTTCGCAGCAGGGACAGAGATGGCGCGGATAACTCTACCGTTGAGTGTTTTCAGAGACACCACACCGGAGGACTAAGGGCAAACCATTACGCCTGGGGGCCTATCGCAGAGCAAATTTATGGTCTTTCGCCCTCTGGCCAGTTGACAGTTACGTAGGCAAAAGCCGGAGGAAAGTACCTTCCTGCACCTACTGCCCTTATGCCAGTGAGCAGATCTGAGCTGGCGGCCCTCTTGGCAATGAAGCCATAGGCCCCCGCCTGCTTGGCAACAAACATGTTCTCATCCTCGTCGTACTGCGTCAAAATCAACACCTTCGTTTGAGGACATTCCCTGCTTATTCGTTTTGTTGCTTCCAGACCGCTCATCACCGGCATCACTATGTCCATTAGAACCACATCTGGTATGAGCCGCATCACTTTGTCAATGGCGTCTTGCCCATTAACTGCCTCGCCCACCACCGCCATATCCTTTTGCAATGCTAGAACGGCACATATTCCATCACGGACCATAGTATGGTCATCCACTACCAGTATTTTTATCCTCCGCGTCGCTTCTTCAAGCAGGCCAATAACCCGAGGCACCAGTGAAGCTGGCTCGATAGGTTTGGTTACATAGTCCTCAGCCTCGAGTTGCAGACCCTCATCTCTACTCCATCCCCTTACAGGTCGCTCCTCTTCCCTGGCATCGATGACTAAGATTGGTATCTCCCTGTATCTGGGATGGCCTTTCAGCCATCGATGCAATCGAAATGCTTCCCCAGATGGAGCGATGGTCCCCAGAACGATCACACCTGGATTCAGTCTCACCGCATCCTGAAATTTGGTGGCACTCGATGCAGCAACCACCTGGTATGATTTAGCTTCCATGGTTTTCGAGAAGGCGTCCACAAAATCAGGCTCATCATCCATGATCAGAATCATCTTATTCCTTTCCATCTTATCCTCCTTCTTAACAATTGGATCTTCATCGGCGCGCTCAATACACAACCGTGCTCGGCTAGAGCGCCACGTCAATGATGCGCACCGACAACTTGAGCCGCCTCCAAGATATCAGGCACGACCTTTTCATTGCCCACCGCCATAATATGGACGCCGTGGCATAGGTTTTCCTCCCTTATGGCTCTTATGAATCTGGCTGCGATGTCGATTCCTTTCTGCAGACCCTTACCTTTCTCGGCGCTGGCTAGCTCATCGATGACGGTTTGAGGCACTGTTATTCCGGGGACATTATCATTCATGTACTTGGCCATCCTCGCCGAGGATAAGACTATGATCCCAGCCAGAATTTTCACATTGAACTGGGAAGCGTATTGCATGAACCTCCGCAGGCTGGCCAGGTCGAAAATGCCCTGGGTCTGGAAGAACTGCGCTCCGGCCGCCACCTTCTTTTCAAACTTGATGAGTTGTGGCTCGATGAAGTCTGCTTCCGGATGAACCGTGGCACCAACGCAGAATTTGGGAGCGCTTTTGAGAGCGTTACCGCCCATATCTGTTCCTGATTCAATGGTCTTGATCATCTTCAACAATTGAACCGAATCCAGGTCAAAGACAGGCTTGGCTTCTTTGTGGTCACCCACGTCAACCGAATCTCCTGTGAGGCAAAGCACATTGGTGACGCCTCTGGAGTATGCCAGGAGAAGATCTGCCTGAAGTGCCAGGCGGTTACGGTCACGGCAGGTCATCTGAAGGATAGGCTCGCCACCGTGCTCCTTTACAAAGAGACAGCCACCCAGCGAAGGAAAGCGCATTACCGAACTCTGATGGTCGGTAATATTTATGGCATCGACCCTTTCCTTAAGCAAATCTATGTGGTGAACCATTTCCGAGGCATCTGCACTCTTGGGTGGTCCGACCTCGGTTGTTACCAGAAACCTATCGGAGTAGAGTTTTTCCTCAAATAGCGATTTAGCCATTGCCCTCTCCTGCATTGGCCGTTGCTTTGACCACTATCCTTTTTGGCCTGGGGATGGCCCGGAAGTTTCTCGGGGGATAATAGCGCCTCATTCTGTCCAGTTGCTGCAGCCGTTCGAGGCGCTTGTAGATGAGAACCCAGGCACAATCTGCCTCTTTGTTGGCTTCACATTTGTTGTCCTTCACACCAGCGCAGGGACCGTTAAGTATCCCCTTGGTACACCTGGTGATAGGGCAGATGCCAGCAGTATCCTCTAACCTGCAATCTCCACAGGCAGCACACCGCTCATCCCACACACCCAACTCCTTGGCCATACCCATGAAAGAGGTATTAACGCCGGGCATGACAGGTATATCCGCAAAGCGTTCGGCTATTGCCTGAACCCCAATACCACAACCTAAGGACAGAATGGCATCTACTTCGCCCACTCTGTCAGCGAGTGGCTCCAAGAATTCAGGATCGCATTGCCTCTTCACGGTATATTCTGCAAAGGCGTGTGTCCCATCGCCAATCTTGACCTGGGCTAGCCGCAATGCGTTATGGAGGAATGAGACCTCGCGCTCGCCACCAGCATTGCAAACCGTCATGCAAGTGCCACAACCAACGATCAGCAGTCTTTCGTAAGGCCCGATCATCCGTCTGATTTCGTCCAAAGGCTTCTGCTCTGCGACTATCACCTTGCCACCTCCATCTTAATTGCCGTCGCTAAATGGAGCTGACCTATTTGCTCAGTGAACTTGTCCAACTCCGCGGCGGGATTCCCATTGGTGCTGTCTGGAAGAAAAGCCTGCAAGCGCTCCGGCTCAAGTCCGATCTGGGACAGTGTCTTTCTGACCTTTTCCATCCGTTGCTGTAGCCAGGTGGCTGTGTTTTCTCGAGCGCATTGTTTTCCGCACCCAGCAATGAAAACTCCCTCAGCACCTATCTCAAAAGCGCGCAGCATGTGCTCGGCCTCCACCTTGGCAACACAGAGAACAGGCAAAATCCAGATGCCGGCCCTGGCTCCCTTCCACAGGCTTGCCAAACTGCCAGTTCCGAAAAGGCCGTACTGGCAACAGAAGCCGATAATGAGGGGCTTGAGCTTCGCTTCGGTTCCAGACTTAATTACATGCTCTAGCTCTTCTGTTATCTGACGTCGGTCATAGGGCTTTCTCAAGATTATTGCCTTCGCTGGGCACTCTGCCACACATATTCCACACGCCAGGCACTGGTCAGCCGGTATCTGAATGGTGCCGCTGGCATCCAGATAAGGCACGTGATAAGGACAGACCCTGAGACAGGTAAGACAAGTGGCACACTTGTCTTGGAACAGGATCTCAGCCCCCACTCCACACCGCAGACACCTTCTTGCTTCGTTCACCGCAGCTTCCCAGTCATAGACAAGCTCCACAGGCTCGAAGTCCTTCGCCCTCGTTTCAGGAGGCAGAATCGGCGGCTCAAGCCGGCTCATTTTCCTTATCATTTCTATTGTTTTGGGCAGCAGGTCAGTGGTCAGAGTTGGCCTACCTCCACTGGGTAAGGGGTATCTGTGCTGGAGATAGTCGTCAATACGTGAGGCCGCTAGCCTTCCCGCGGCCAATGCTTCGGTCACGGTTGCAGGCCCGGTGACGGCATCGCCTCCTGCGAAGACCCCAGCTCTGTTAGTGGTAAGGGTGATTGGGTCGACTTGAATGGTACTACCCCTACCCATGCGCACACGGAAATCCGTTGGGGTTTGGGGTGCTTGTCCAATAGCCGTGATTAGCGTATCGAACCTTTCAATGAAGTCGCTGTCTTTGATTGGTACAGGTTGACGACGGCCACGGGCATCTGGCTCACCAAGTTCCATCTTTATGCAAGTTACGACCAGCTTTCCATTTTCACGCTTTATCTTGGTCGGTGTTGCCAGGAACATTACTTCAATGCCTTCGCCAAGAGCGAGCTCTACCTCCCCGGCATTGGCTGGCATTTCCGCCTGACTGCGGCGGTAAATAATTTTCACTTTCTTGACTCCGAGCCGAGCTGCTGTGCGAGCAGCATCAATGGCCACATTGCCACCTCCCACCACAGCCACGGCTTTCCCTAAGGACGGCTTCAGACCAAGGTTCACTTCCCGGAGAAACGTCGCTCCGTCTATCACGCCTGGGCTCTCCTCACCCTCTATTCCCAATCTGAGGCCCTGATGGGCACCTATGGTGACGAAGATAGCTTTGTAGCCTAGGTCAAATAGCAGATCCAAGGATACCACCCGTGTATTTGTCCTGATTTCCACCCCTATCCCGGTTAGCCTTTCAATCTCGGTGTCCAACACCTTACGGGGGAGACGATATTGAGGAATACCAGTTCGCAGCATGCCACCAAGCTCCGAATGAGCTTCGAAGATGGTTACCGGGTAACCCAGCTTCCTCAGATAGTACGCACAAGCCATTCCTGCCGGACCAGAGCCTACAATAGCGATCTTCTCTGGATGCGTTGTTTCGGCTTCAGCCCGCACCATCCGGTCACCACCGAACTCCACTGCAAACCTTTTCAAGGCTCTAACAGCTATGGACTTATCTACCTGAGAACGGCGACAAGCATCCTCGCAAGGATGAGTGCAAACGTAGGCACAGATGGACGGGAAGGGATTGCCACTTCTTATGGTTTGTAGTGCCTCCATAATCTTGCCTTGGGCAACCAGGTCAATATACTCCCGGACATCCATATGCAGGGGACAGGCAGACTGACAGGGAGACACCAGGCTGTGGTCAGGAGATTTGTGCGGTCGCTCGGCTTGATACTTTCTAGTATCGCCACTCACTACTGGAGACATCGCGCCCCCTTTGAAAACTATCTTCTACTTTAATGGTACGCCATGATAATGGCGATGCAATGGGAAATTCCTGGTGATTAGTGGGGATTTCTGTAGGGATTTTCCCAAGGGAAATCCCCTATTTTCGGAGGACAGAACGCGGTTCTAGCGGATCCCATCTGCTGAATAGCGTGGGAGTCTTCTATGTCTGTGCAGAGGATTCCGTATTGGACACCGCACAACAAACTATTGCATTTTCCCCCTGGTTGTGGTATATTTCGGCTGTATCGGGATTGCTTATGGAGTGGGTGCCCCCCACTTCTTTTGTTAAAGGAGAGTTTGAGCGGGAGTAAAGTAGCAGATGAAGAGTGATTTCGTAGTTGCTCTTACTCAATTAGCTGCTGAGAGGAACCTACCGAAGGAGGTTATCCTCAAGACTCTGGAGACGGCATTGGTCCCCGTCTTCAAGAAGAGCAGCTTTGCGCCCGAACAAGAGGTTTCTGTCAAGATTCTGCCTCAAACTGGCGAAGTCAAGGTTTATGCTCGAAAGTTGGTAGTAAAACGGAGTACCGACCCTAGGCAGCAGCTAACGCTGGCTCAAGCCCGAAAACTGAAAACGGACGCTCAACTGGGAGACGTTATTGAAGTAGAGGGCACTCCACCTGATGCCGGTCGCATTGCTGCTCAAACGGCGAAACAGGTGATCTTGCAGCGGCTCCGAGAGGCCGAACGTGATGCCATCTTTGGTGAATACGCTGATAAAGAGGGTGACATTGTCAGCGGCGTTGTCCATTTAGTAGAACCGAAGCAGATCATTGTTGACCTGGGAAGAGCGGAGGCAATACTCCCTCTGGCTGAGCAGGTAAGCACGGAACATTACCGGGTAGGACAAAGGCTGAAGCTCTACCTTCTGAAAGTGTTGCGGGCTAGCAGGGGGACCCAGTTGATAGTCTCGCGGACACACCAGAATCTGCTACGCCGCCTTTTTGAACTGGAGATTCCAGAGATCTTTAACGGCACAGTGGAAATCAAGGCTTTGGCGCGAGAACCGGGCTACCGGAGTAAGGTTGCTGTTTCCGCTCGCCAAGAAGGTGTTGATGCCGTCGGCTGTTGTCTTGGGCTGCGCAGCATCAGAATCCAGAATATTATCAAGGAACTGAATGGGGAGAAAATAGACGTTATTCAGTGGCACCCTGATCCAGTGGTCTTCATCGCTAGCGCGTTGAGTCCGGCGTCGGTAGTAAAAGTGGAGGCGAGTGAGGAGGAGAAGAGTGCTAACGTCGTTGTTCCTGATAGGCAACTTTCGTTGGCTATTGGCAAAGGGGGACAGAATGCCAGGCTTGCTGCTAGGCTCACTGGCTGGCGGATAGATATCAAGAACGTCTCCATGGTTGAGGCGGGGAAAGCCGCCAAGCCGGTGGAAGTGGCTGCTGAAGTGCCTGCTGAGGAAGCCAAAGTAGTGGGGGAGCCGATACTCGATAAAATTGGTGGTGAAGAGCGCGCGGAGGGAGTAGGCGTTGCTGAGGTCGTGCCGGCAGTTGCCCCTGTAGCAGAGATTGCGGTGCAGCCGGTAGCTGCTGAGGCGGCCCCTGTTTTGGAGGAGGTGGTCCGGGTGGTGTCAGTCCCAGTAGAGACGCCACCGGAGATTGAAGCGCCGGTTGAAGCGGTGGAGACGGTCGAAGCTGAAGAGCCTAGCAAAACCTATTCGGTTGAAGAGATACTGTCTGAGATAGAGTTGGCTACCGAGAGGATTCAAAGCCGCTTCGGGGGAGCGGCTTCGGCACCCAGGCCGCAGCCTTGGGTTAAGAAGGGGAAAAAGGAGAGTGTTCCTGAGGACGAGGCGCCAGTGAAGACGAAGGCGAAAAAGGCTGCACGACGCCGGCGTATAGCGGACGAGGATTCGGATCTTGACGAAGGGCCTGAGTTGGAGATTGGTGGTGAAGAGGAATAGGGCGAGTCAAGCTCAACCTGTGAGACATATCCCTAATCGTACCTGCATTGCTTGCCGTGAGGTTAGGCCAAAGCGAGAGCTAATCCGCTTGGTTTATACGACGGATGGCACAGCAGAGGTGGATCCTTCAGGGAAGAAAGCGGGACGGGGTGTCTATCTTTGCCCATCGGTAGATTGCTGGCAGAAGGGATTAGCAAAAGACAAACTGGAGCGTGCATTGCGGGGGAAAATTAGTACCGAGAGTCGTCAGAATTTGCTGGCGTTTGGGAAAACGCTCAACTCCACATGACAAGGGGGACCCCTCTGAGCGCGAGGAATTAGAATGCCCAGGAAAGTCACGAAAGAGAAGACTCCTACCAAGGCTGAGAATCAGATTGAGCTTCCACCGTCAATGACGGTTCAACAACTAGCTGATCTGCTTGGGATCAGTGGAGTGGAAGTGATCAAGCAGTTGATGCAGAGCGGCGTCATGGCGAATCTCAACCAGATCATCGATTATGAAACAGCGGCCATAGTTGCCTCAGATCTTGATTACGAAACAATAGAAATAGCGGCGCCTGCGCCTGCTGTCAGTGCAGCGTTGCCAGGGCAACAGCTTCAACCCCGTCCTCCTGTGGTCACGGTTATGGGCCATATCGACCATGGCAAGACCAGACTTTTGGATGCCATCCGACAAACAAATGTGATGGCTACTGAAGCAGGGGGTATCACCCAACGGATTGGTGCCTATCAGGCAGAAGTGGATGATAGGAAGATAACGTTTGTCGATACTCCCGGTCATGAGGCTTTCACGGCTATGCGAGCAAGAGGGGCAAAGGCAACAGACATTGCTGTTCTTGTAGTAGCTGCCGATGATGGGGTAATGCCCCAAACTCGAGAAGCCATAGCTCATGCTCGGGCGGCTGGGGTACCGATTGTGGTGGCCCTGAATAAGATTGATAAGCCTGGCATTAACTTGGAGAGGGTGAAGCAACAGCTTAATGAAGAGGGTTTGGTTATTGAGGAGTGGGGTGGGGACGTTATCTGTGTGCCGGTTTCCGCCAAGATGAAACAAGGTGTTTCTGAGCTTCTGGAGAACATCCTTATTGTTGCGGAGATGTTGGACCTGAAGGCGAATGTTGATTGCCCAGCCACCGGGGTGGTCATCGAAGCCGAACTAGACAAGACAAGAGGCCCGCTGGCTACTGTATTGGTTCAGAACGGCGTTCTTAAGGTGGGGGACTCCGTGGTCGTCGGCGACAACTGGGGTAAGGTGAAGGCCATGTTCAGTGACGCTGGCAAGCGGGTGAAGCGTGCAGAACCAGCGACCCCAGTTAAGGTATTAGGTTTAAGTGGTGTGCCCCAAGCGGGTGATACCTGCACAGTGGTGGGCAGTGAGCGTGAGGCGAGGAGTTTAGGCCAGCAACGTCAGGCGGAAAAACAACTCAGATTGCAGAGGCCAACTAGAGTCCTCAGTTTAGATAGTCTGTTTGCTGAGGTTAAGGAGGGGCAAGCAAGAGAGCTTAACCTTGTTCTCAAGACCGGTGTCCAGGGGAGCATTGAACCGATAAAGAAGTCATTGGAGCAGTTGGAGACAGAAGAGACAAAAGTGAAAATCATTCACTCTGGCAGCGGTAGTGTCACTGAGGGTGATGTTCTCTTGGCGTTGGCCTCCAAGGCGATTGTCATTGGCTTTGACGCTGCACCAACCTTGGGTGCGCGGCGGATGGCGGAACAGGAAGGTGTTGACATCCGGCGCTACAGCATAATCTACGACCTAATAGACGATGTCCAACGAGCCATCAAGGGTATGAAGGAGCCGTCATACGCCGAGACCATCCAGGGACACGCAGAGGTGAGGGCCGTATTCTCGGCCAGCAAGATTGGAAAGGCAGCCGGGGTCTATGTTACGGACGGCAGGCTACAGCGAGACGATTCGGTTAGAGTCCTACGCCAGGGGGAAGTAATTTACGAAGGCACCATCAGCAGCCTGAGACGTGTCAAGGAGGATATGAAAGAAGTGCTGGCTGGGTTTGAGGCTGGTGTAGGAATAGGGGGGTTCAAGCAGTTTCAGGAAGGTGACATAATCGAAGCTTATCGGATGGAGAAAGTTGATGAGTCGGCGCATTGAGAGGGTGAATAGCCTTATCCGTCAAGAGATGAGCCAATTGTTGCAACGCGAAGTGAAGGACCCAAGGCTAGCTCGTTTTGTAACTGTGACACAGGTTTCTACCTCTCTTGACCTGCGTCATGCCAAGGTACTAATCAGCACCATGGGCAGCGATGAGGAAAAAAAGGAAGTGCTTGAGGCTTTGACCGCTGCCTCTGGTTTCCTGCGCAGGGAGATAAGCCATCGTCTCAGGCTACGGTACACCCCACAGTTGACCTTCTGCAACGATAATTCCATCGACCAAGCATCCAAGGTTCTCCAGCTAATCCGCCAGGCGGGCACTGCTGAAGCTGGAGAAGATGAACAAGGTGAGTGTTGATGGTATCCTGAATATCTTCAAGCCCTCAGGCAGGACCTCCTTCTCGGTGGTCTCACTTCTGCGTCGCCTGAGTGGCGAGCGCCGGGTAGGGCATACTGGCACACTTGATCCTGAAGCCACTGGTGTGCTGGTCGTTTGCTTTGGACAAGCAACCAAGGTTATTCGTTTCTTAGCAAGAGCTAAGAAAACCTATCAAGCTGAGATTGAGTTGGGATTGGCCACTGACAGCTACGATGCTACTGGGAGGGTAGTGAAGAGGGGGGATCCATCCTCTGTCAACAGGGATCAGGTGGAGCAGGTGCTGAATTGTTTTCGTGGGCCTATCGAGCAGGTGCCGCCGATGTATAGTGCGGTGAAGCGTGAAGGTAAGCGTCTGTACCGTCTTGCCTGGGAAGGCATTGAGGTACCAAGAAAACCCAGGACGGTGCAAATTTTCCGCCTGGAGCTTATGGAGTGGCAATCTCCCATTGCCAGCATTGAGGTGGAGTGCAGTGCTGGGACATATATTCGCTCCTTGGCTCAGGATATAGGCGTAGCCCTAGGTTGTGGTGCCCATCTCAAGAAACTGGTTCGTCTCAAGAACGAGCCCTTCCACATTTCTGAGGCCGTGTCTCTTCCTCTGATTGAAGAAGCCTTTCATCATGGCTACTGGGACCGTTTTCTGTATCCTATTGACGAGGTGCTTCTTGGGTGGGAGGCTACTATCCTCAGCAAGGAGAACGAAATGCTGGTCGATAAAGGTAGGACGGTATGTCTACAGGGTGAACGTCTATTGGCTCACCCGGTTAACCGGTGCCGTGCCTACTCTGCAGATGGCCGTTTTCTGGCCGTATTACGGCAAGAGACCATAGGTCTGTGGCATCCTGAGAAAGTGTTCCATTCTATTCACCTTTGATCTCCGGTTAGACTCACCGATCAAGGCTGGAGCACAGAATTTTGTTGCCTTGTCTGGCTCGCTATGCTAAACTTTAACCCGAAAATCTCCTTGGAGGAGGGTGAGTGCCAGATTTGACGCCGAGGGCCATTGTCAAAGAGTTGGACAGATATATTGTGGGCCAGCAAGCAGCTAAGAAAGCGGTAGCTATTGCTTTATCTAATAGGGAACGGCGGCGGAAGCTTCCGGCGGAGATGCGTCACGAGGTTCTGCCGAAGAATATTCTGATGATTGGATCGACAGGTGTTGGAAAAACGGAGGTGGCGCGCCGCCTGGCGGCGCTGATACAGGCTCCTTTTGTGAAGGTGGAAGCAACCAAATTCACAGAGGTAGGTTATGTAGGGCGGGATGTAGAAACCATCGTACACGATGTGGTTGAGGCAAGCATCAACAAGGTGTACCAGGACAATCTTGAGGAAATAAAGGGAAAGGCAGAAAGGCTGGCGACTGAGAGGATCATAGGCTATTTGTGCCAGCAACTGGGGCAGAGGAGACGTAAGGGGATTACCAAGAAGGAGCAGCAGGTTCTTGGTAGAGCAGCTAAAGCGACAAAGCGTGCTCCGCTTTGTGTGACTAATGAGGGGGACCACACTCTGAGTCGTGATAGTGTAAGCAGGCTTCTGCGCAGTCATCAATTGGAAGAGCAAGTCATCGAGATCGAGGTCGGGAGTGATGTTGAGGTACCGGATTCGTTAATCGAATCCCATCTAGGGATCGACCTGGAGAATCATGGCTTGTTGGACAATTGCTACCGGAGCGTGATAAGCCACGTCGGGCAAAGAAAGCGCAAGGTTCCGGTGAAAGAGGCACGGCGTATTCTTACGATGGATGAAGCCAACAAGCTGCTCGATTTTGAGCAGGTGATAGAGTGCGCAATCAAAGGTGCAGAAGAGGGTGCTGTAGTTTTTATCGATGAGATTGACAAACTTTGCGGCCCAAAGGTGGATATAGGCAGGGATATTTCTGGAGAGGGGGTACAACGTGACCTCTTACCCCTGCTGGAGGGGACGACGGTAATGACACGCTACGGCCCGGTAAAGACAGAGCATATACTGTTTATCGGTGCTGGTACCTTCTCTCAGAACAAGCCCTCTGACCTTATCCCGGAGCTACAAGGGCGTTTCCCGCTGCGTGTAGAATTCGATGCTCTCACCCAGCAAGACTTGGAGAGGATCCTAGTTGAACCGCATAATTCTCTGACCAAGCAGTACCAGGCGCTGCTAGCAACAGAGGGAGTTGAGCTTCAGTTCACTGAGGATGGGATTCGGGAGGTCGCGCGCTTTGCGCTGTTGATGAATGAGCGTGTTGAGAACATTGGTGCGCGGCGATTATTTACTATTATGGAGAAGTTGTTGGAAGACGTAAGCTTTACGGCTTCTGAAAGGAGAGGTGAGAAAGTGGTAGTAGATGCCAACTATGTTGGTCAGCAGGTAGGTGGCCTAATCAAAGATGACAATCTTAGTCGCTACATATTGTAGGAAGCCATGACACAACAGAGTACGGTGAACGCTGTTTCTATTAAGTCATTGCTGGAAGCTGGGGCCCATTTCGGGCATCAGGCAGGTCGCTGGCATCCGAAAATGAAGAGGTATATCTTCATCCAGCGTAATGGCATTCACATTATCAACCTCGAGCAGACCATAGGATTGCTGCAGAAAGCTAGTAACTTTGTCACCGATGTGGTTGCCAAGGGAGGAGAGGTTCTTTTCGTGGGCACAAAGAAACAGGCCCAGGAGGCAATCGAACAAGAAGCAAGAAGGTGTGGCATGCCCTATGTTAATCAGCGCTGGATAGGTGGGATGCTCACCAATTTCAAGGTTATCCAGTCACGCATTGACTATCTAGTTCAGCTAGAGGATAAGAAAGCCAGAGGTCTCCATTCCCGATTGCCCAAGAAGGAGGCTCTAAAGCTGGAGAGGACGATGCAAAGGCTGAACCGGCAAATGGGTGGCTTCAAGGAAATGACCAAATTCCCTGATGCCGTTTTTATTGTTGATCCTTCTAAGGAAAGGATAGCTGTGGCTGAGGCTAGGCATACAGGTGTGCCCATTGTGGCCATAGTGGATACCAACTGCGATCCAGATGAAATTGATTACCCTATCCCGGCCAACGATGATGCGGTTAGGGCCGTGAAGCTGATATGTGCTAGGATGGCTGACGCAGTCTTCGAGGGGAAAGCAATTCTGGAGAAAACGGCGGAAGAGGCAGAAGAGATGGCCGGTGAGGAGGCCATAGAGGCCCTGGGAACGTTAACCTTTGCCCCCGAGGAGGAAAGAAGTGCAGATATCAGTGGCACAGATCAAGGAGTTGAGGGAGAGGACTAGTGCTGGTGTAATGGAATGCAAGAGTGCCCTGGAGGAAGCGGGTGCTGATCTGGAAAGGGCATGTCAGATTCTACAAGAAAGAGGTTTGGCCAAGGCAGAGAAGAAGAAAGGCCGTGCTGCTTCTCAAGGGCTCATTGAGGCTTATGTCCACCCAGGTGGGCGCATCGGGGCAATGGTAGAAGTAAATTGCGAGACCGATTTTGTTGCCAGGACTGATGAATTTAAGTCGTTAGCTCATGATCTGGTGCTGCAAATTGCAGCCACTAATCCGCGGTACCTTTCTGCCGCAGATATCCCTGAAGGTGCGGGTCTCAATCCAGAGGAGGTCTGCCTGTTGGATCAGCCGTTCATAAAGGATGAGAAAAGGAAAATTGGTCAGCTTATTACTGAAGTTGTGGCTAAAATGGGAGAGAACGTCACCGTAAGGAGGTTTGCCAGGTTCGAGCTGGGCGAGTAGGATCGGCGCTGCCGTGCGTTGATGGTATGTCACTTCCGGGCTAACCTGGAGCCCGAATCAGGCAGGTAAGAGATATCCAAGGATTCTGAACAATGGTTACCGCCAAGTATAAACGTATCCTGCTAAAGGTGAGTGGTGAGGCCCTTATGAGGGATGGCGAATATGGTATTAGCAGCTCTGTCTTGAAGATGATAGCCCGGCAAATCAAGGCGGTCAGAGAGACCGGGGTCGAGGTAGCCATAGTAGTAGGAGGTGGTAACATCTGGCGTGGAGCTGATGCCGAAGCTGCGGGCATGGATAGAGCGACAGCCGACTATGCTGGCATGCTGGCTACAGTGATAAACGCCCTGGCGCTTCAGGACGCCTTAGAAAAAGAAGGTGTTGTTTCGCGCACTCAGACGGCTATCCCTATTCAGTCAGTGGCGGAACCCTATATACGTCGCCGCGCCATACGACATCTGGAGAAGGGGAGGGTGGTGATCTTTGCTGCTGGAACTGGTAACCCTTACATGACTACTGATACAGCGGCCGCCTTGCGTGCGATTGAGATAAAGGCAGATGTATTGCTTATGGCAAAGAATAAGGTGGATGGCGTGTATAGCGCTGATCCCTCAAAAGATCCCAATGCCGTGAAGTTCGATCACCTAGACCACCGCCAGGCATTGAACATGGGACTTGAGGTTATGGATGCTACGGCCTTTTCGCTGTGCATGGAGAACAACCTGCCCATTGTCGTTTTTGATGTCCAGGCGCCGAACAGCATCCAGAGGGCGGTGGCAAGGGAACGAATCGGTACCTTAGTTTCAGCCGAGGCGTGACAATGATCGAGCAGGCCTTCTCCCGAGCTGACGAGAAAATGGGAAAGAGTATCCAGGCCTTAAAAAGAGACTTGGCTACTCTTCGCACCGGACGAGCTATGCCAACTCTGCTGGACGGCATTGATGTGGAAGCATACGGGGTCTCTACCCCGCTGAACCAGTTGGCCACTATTTCCACACCAGACGCCAGAACTCTGATTGTACAACCCTGGGACAAGAGCATCTTGGGTGATATCCGGAAGGCTATTCTCAAATCTGATTTAGGGCTCAATCCGGCAAGTGATGGCACTGCCCTCCGCCTGGTGATCCCCGATACTACAGAAGAGCGTCGGAGGGAACTGGTCAAGGTAGTGCGAAAGAGGGTTGAAGAAGCGAAAGTGGCCATTCGCAACATAAGGCGGGATGCAGTAGAGGAGGTGAGGAAGATGGAGAAGGATAAGGAGATCTCCCAAGACGAGAGCAGGCGAGCCCTGGATCGGCTGCAAAAGCTTACCGATGGTTACATAGAAACGGCGTCTGAGGTGGGCCAAAGCAAAGAAGTCGAGATTATGGAAGTCTAGCCGAAAATTGGTTGGGCAGGTTTCCGATCGGGCGAGAGGATTACCAGAAGGCTAGACTCCAACTGAGAGACTGAGAGATGCAGCCCTCCCCTGCTGACGACGCTGAAATCAGCCCCATTCCGACCCATGTGGCCATAATTATGGATGGGAATGCAAGATGGGCTGAAAGACATCATTTGAGCCGCCTTGAGGGGCACCGCATTGGAACGGAGAACATCCGCCGCGTCGTCGAGACCTTTGCCAAGTATAAGGTGAAATACCTCACCCTTTACGCCTTTTCGACTGAGAACTGGAAGCGTCCCAAGACCGAGGTTCAGGGGTTGATGCAAATCTTGAGTCGGGTGATCAAGAGCGAGACCAAGGCTTTGCACGAAAATGGGATCAGGCTTCGCCATCTGGGAAGGCTAAACAAGCTATCTGAGAGAATGCAGAAGCAAATTCAGAAGTCTATCGAGCTGACCAAGAACAATACGGGAATGACTGTTAGCGTTGCCTTCGACTACGGAGGGAGGGCTGAAATTGTGGATGCAGTAAGGAGCATTGTGGCTGAAGGCCTTCCTGCTGCTGTGATTGACGAGGATTTGCTGAGCAAACGGTTGTACAGCAATGGGTTACCAGACCCAGACCTGATCATCCGTACTGGCGGTGAGATGAGGCTGAGCAATTTCCTGCTTTGGCAATCGGCCTATAGTGAGTTGTACTTTACGTCGGTGCCATGGCCTGAATTCGATGAGGAAGAGGCCAGGAAGGCGCTTACTGCCTATAGCAAAAGAGAACGAAGGTTCGGAGGGTAATGCCCACACCAGCAAAACAGTTAGGAGTAGATGAAACAAAGGATTATCACTGCACTATGTGGCATACCCGTATTGGTAGCCTTCATCTGGTATGATACCCCTCGCTTTCCTCTGCTGATCCTCCTTATTGCTGGTTTTGCCGCTCTTGGCGCACTAGAGTTCTACCGTCTAGCTACTCTCGCGGGAGCGCGCCCGATGACAGTCTTCGGGGTGGCCTGGTGCTTGCTGTTCGTCGTAGGTGCTCACCTCGATGCCAATTATAAGGTGGATTACCTCATTCCCTCGTTATTGGGCTCAGCGCTGATCCTCCCCGTGATCTGGTCTCTGGTATCCGGCAGTCAGAGAAGCTTTGTTAACTGGTCTTGGACTGTAGTCGGTATCCTTTACCTGGGATGGTTACTAAGCCATTATGTATCCCTGAGGGAGGAGGATGAGGGGAGGGAGTGGGTCATTCTGACTGTGTTTTCTGTTTTTGCTTGTGATACTGCTGCCTTCTTCGTGGGCAGAGCCTGGGGTAAGCATCGGCTGGCTCCGACCATCAGCCCCCAAAAGACATGGGAAGGGGCCATCGGAGGTTCTATTGGCGCTCCAGCAGCAGCGGTGATTATCTATGCTCTTCTTAACGTAGCTGATCGTTCACTGCCCACTGGCTATGCTCAGATTGTGTTCCTTGGCTTCATTGTGGGGGTTGTTGCCCAACTGGGCGATCTTCTGGAGTCTTTGCTGAAGCGGAAAGCAGGGGCCAAGGACTCAGGAAGGCTGCTTCCGGGCCATGGCGGTATCCTGGATCGTATCGACAGCCTTGTCATTACAGGGGCTATCGCATACTATTACGTTGTGGGGGTGGTGGGATGAAGAGGATAGCCATCCTCGGATCAACAGGTTCCATAGGTCAGCAGACCATGGAAGTGGTGCGCCTCTTTAGCGACAGATTTTCCATAGTAGGTCTGGGGGCGGGAAGGAACACGGAACTGTTAGCCAAACAAGTCGAGGAATTCAAGCCCAAGCTTGTTTCTTTTCAAGCAATGGGGAATGGGAATCAGGGAAAGGCTGTCCTGGCCTGTGCTTCAGGTTCCCGGTTGGTCAGCCTTGAGGAGATGGCTTGCCATCCGGACGTGGACATGGTCGTGGTAGCCACTTCAGGCAAGGCTGGCCTGGCTCCCACTTTGTCTGCTATCCGATCTGGAAAACAGATTGCCCTGGCTAACAAGGAAGTGCTGGTAATGGCTGGCAAGATCGTTATGGCCGAGGCTAGGAAAAATGGAGTGGTGGTCTTCCCCGTGGATAGTGAGCATAGTGCCATCTGGCAGTGTCTTCGTGGCGAGAGCGGGAGGGAAGTAGCCCGCTTGATCCTGACTGCCTCCGGAGGCCCCTTTCTTCGCTATACTCTGGAGCAGATGGCAACAATAACCCCGGAGCAAGCGCTGAATCACCCTACGTGGCAAATGGGAGAGAAGGTCACCGTTGACTCGGCCACCTTGATGAACAAGGGTATGGAGATCATCGAAGCCCACTGGTTGTTCGACCTGCCCTTGCAGCGCATCCAGGTGCTGGTCCATCCCAGAAGTATGGTGCATTCGCTGGTGGAGTTTGCTGATGGTTCGGTGAAGGCGCAGCTATGTGTGCCCGATATGCGTTTGCCCATCCAGTATGCCCTGACGTATCCTGAAAGGCTGGCCAATCCTGAACTTCCCAGGGTTGACTGGAACAAGCTGTCTTCTCTTCACTTTGAGTCGCCGGACCTGACCTTATTCCCTTGCCTTAGGCTGGCCAGGGAGGTGGGGGAGCGGGGTGGGAGCTATCCTGCAGTGCTTTGTGCTGCGGATGAAGTGGCGGTACGGCTATTCCTCACCCACCGCATTGGTTTTCTGGATATCGCCAGACTGGTGGAGGACACCCTGGGGCGTCATCAAGGGATAGACAATCCTTCTCTGGATGAGATCCTGGCGGCTGATGCCTGGGCTAGGGAATACGCCGAGAACTGGAGCGCAAGATAACGTATGAGCCTTGCCTTAATCATTATTAGCTTCATCGTGACGCTGTTTGTCCTGGTCACAGCCCATGAGTTGGGACATTTCTTTGCTTCCAAGAGAATTGGCGTGGCAGTTGAGGAGTTTGGTATTGGCTTCCCTCCACGACTCCTGGCTATCAAGAGGGGAGAAACGATCTACTCTCTCAACCTCATACCTCTAGGGGCCTTTGTCAAGACCGCAGGAGAAAATGACCCTACAGTGCCTAACAGCTTGGCCAGTAAGGGCCCATGGGCCAGGATGGGTGTCTATGCCGCTGGCCCTTTGATGAACATACTGTTGGCCTTTCTTATTCTAAGCCTCTTCTTCATGCTGCCTAAGAGTGTCATCAGTGGTGAGGGTGCTATGGTGCATTCTGTGGCACAGGGTTCACCGTCGAAACAAGCTGGCATGCAGGCTGGTGACATAATCCTGAAAATAGATGATTTGGAAATCAATGAGTGGCAAGACGTACAAAAAGGAATAAACTCAGACGGAGGGACGGAGAAAACCTTGCTTTTGCGAAGGGATGGTGAACTGTTAGAGATAGAGGTGGTACCGGAGTACAATCATGACTATGATCGGTACACCATCGGTATTCTTCTGTGCTGGGGGATAGTGACGAGCGTGGAAGATGGCTCATCAGCGGAAGCGGCCGGTATAAAACCGGGGGACACAATACTGAAGATCAACGGGAAGGTGGTCTATAGTGACCAGAGCATGCGTGATGCCCTGAGCTCTGCCAAGACAGGGGATAGAATAACTTTCACTTTACTTCGCGCCGGGGAATCTGGGGATGTTGTCACCACCAGTTTGGTACTGAGTTCCCAGGGTGGGCCGGATGAGATTGGGTTGGCCACCCAATGGGTCAATTCTGACCGTCATCGGGAGCGAACACCATTCTGGCAGTCGCTTTACCGTAGTGGCAATTATATGGTGCATATTCCTTCCCTGATAAAGCAGTCCATACCCATTATCAGGGAAGATCCCAGCAAGCTGGCGGTGGGGGTGGTGGGAGCCGGTCAGTTGACCGTAGAGGCAGTGAAGTCCTCCGGCTTCACCAATGTGCTCCTGTTGGGGGGCCTGATCAGCGTGGGACTGGCGCTGTTCAATTTCATTCCCATTCCCCCGCTGGATGGAGGGGGGATATTGATAGCGGCCATAGAGGGAATTCGCAGAGGTAAGCGCCTTTCGGCGCGCACAGTACGCCTTGCATACGTTGCCGGGACAGCGCTGATGATAACTGCCTTTGTAGCGATCATGTACAACGATATCGCCCGTGTAGTCAGGTCTATTGTCACTGGGGAAAGCGGTTTTGGGCTATGAACCGACGGAGAGCTTCCAGGCCTCTCAGCATAGGCGGGGTAACTGTTGGTGGAGCGGCGCCCGTGGTGGTTCAGTCCATGACCAAGACCGATACCCGCAACGTAGCTGCCACCGTTAACCAGATAGGCGAGCTTGAGGAATATGGCTGTGAGATTGTCAGGGTGGCTGTGCCCGATGAGGAAGCAGCCCAGGCTCTGGCGGCTATTAAGCGCCGGGTGCGTATTCCGGTCATCGCCGACATCCATTTTGATTACCGACTTGCCCTGGCGGCTCTGAGGGCTGGTGTTGATGGGCTGCGGCTGAACCCGGGCAACATCAGTGAACCGGAGCAGATCGCTGCTGTTGTCAAAGCTGCCAAGCCCAGGGGGGTGCCCATCCGGATTGGGGTAAACGCTGGCAGCCTACCCCAGACTGCGAATGCTGGGGCACCTCTCGCAGAGCGAATGGTGGAGGCGGCGCTCCAGCAGATACACCTTCTGGAAGACCTGGATTTCGACCTGATCAAGGTCTCGCTGAAGGCCTTCGAGGTCCCTACCACTATCGAGGCCTATCAGCTCATCGCCCGTAAGATGCCTTATCCTTTACACCTGGGTATCACGGAGGCTGGCTTGCCCAGAACTGGCGTCATTCGCAGCACGCTGGGCATCGGCATTCTGCTTTATCTGGGAATCGGTGACACCATCCGTGTTTCGCTTACCGCTCCTCCGAGGGAGGAGGTAATTGCGGCACACGAAATTTTGAAAGGCCTCAATTTGCGGCAGCGAGGCCCTACTCTGGTGAGCTGTCCCACTTGTGGCAGATGTGAGGTAGACCTGTTTGGCCTTGCCCTGGCTGTGGAAGAGAGGCTGGCCAAGCTAGATAAGCCTGTCAAGGTAGCGGTGATGGGGTGCGTGGTCAATGGGCCAGGGGAGGCGAGGGACGCCGATGTGGGTATCGCCTGCGGCAGAGGTCGGGGGGCCATATTCAGGCGAGGGGAGGTAGTGCGCACGGTAGGGGAGAAGGACTTCCTGGAGGCGTTGATGGGAGAGGTGGAGGAAATTGAATGCAGCGCCGGTCTTAAGCCTGGCACTGCTGGGATCAATCACGGTTAGCTGTTTGTTTTTGTGAGGTGAAGCCCAATGCGTCTATCTAAATTGTTCACCAAGACCCTGCGAGAGGTTCCGGCAGAAGCTGAAACCGCCAGCCACCAGCTTATGCTCCGGACAGGGATGATCCACCAGGTGGCGGCGGGCGTCTATTCGTACCTCCCCTTGGGTTGGAGAGTCCTGCGTAAGATAGAGCAGATAATTCGGGAGGAGCTGGACAAGATAGGCGGGCAGGAGGTGATGATGCCTGTCCTTCAGCCGTTTGAACTATGGGAGAAGACGCAGCGGCATCATGCCTTCGGCAAGAGCCTGTTCGTCCTGACCGACCGCCGCGAGCGCAAACTGTGTCTTGGCCCCACCCATGAAGAGGTTATCACCGAGCTGGTTCGCCACCAGGTGAGAAGCTACCGAGACCTACCGCTTCTACTGTATCAGATTCAAACCAAGTTCCGTGATGAGCCTCGCCCCAGAGGCGGACTCCTTCGCGTGCGGGAGTTCTCTATGATGGACCTCTACAGCTTCGATGCTGATGCAGAGGGACTGGATCTGAGCTACCAGAAAATAAGGCAGGCTTATACCAGTATCTATCAACGCTGCGGCCTACCGGCGATGGAGGTCGAGGCTGACAGTGGTGCTATCGGGGGCAAGGATTCTCATGAGTACACGGTCATTACCCATACTGGGGAAGACGAGATTATTCACTGCCAGAGCTGTGGCTATGCTGCCAATGTGGAGAAGGCGCAAAGCGTCAAGTCGGAGGGTGAGCGTACTGCCCTCCTGCCGCTGGAGGAAGTGGCTACACCGGGCATGAAGACCATTGAGGAGGTGGCTGGCTTCTTGCACATCCCCCAAAGCCACACCCTCAAGGCGGTGTTCTATTCCGCCGATGACGATCTGGTGTTTGTGGTCATCAGGGGGGACCTCGAGGTGAACGAGGTGAAGCTGCGGAATGCCCTGGAGTGCTCCGAGTTGCAGTTGGCCTCGGAGGAGCAGGTGCGGCGGGCGGGACTGGTGGCTGGATCGGCCTCTCCGCTGGGGCTTTCAGGCGTGAAGACGCTGGCCGATGATTCCATAACGCTGGGAACAAACTTCGTGGCCGGAGCTAACAAGCCAGACTATCACATCAGGAACGTCAACTACCCGAGGGACTTTCAGGTTGACCTGATGCTGGATATTGCCACGGCGCGGCCTGGTGATGGGTGTCCCAGATGCGGGCACAGCCTGGCCTCTGCCCGTGGAATTGAGGTAGGGCATATATTCAAGCTGGGGACGCTGTTCAGTGAAAAGCTGGGCGCTTCTTTTCTCGATCGCGAGGGACGGCAACTGCCCATCATAATGGGCTGCTACGGGATCGGGTTAGGCCGCATGATGGTAGCTGCTATTGAACAAAACTATGATGACCAGGGCATCATCTGGCCTCTGCCACTGGCTCCCTACCAGGTTTATCTCTGTGCTTTGGGAGTGGATAAATCTGAGGTGGCTGCCTCGGCGGAGAAGCTATACGCCGATTTGGAAGCAGATGGCCTGGAAGTGCTGTACGATGACCGCGCCGAATCGCCGGGGGTGAAGTTTAATGACGCCGACCTTCTGGGGATACCCCTGCGGGTGGTGGTCAGCCCCCGCACCTTGAAATCTGGGAACGTTGAAATGAAATGGCGCAGCCAGAAAGAGAGCCAACTCCTGCCACTGGAGGGGGTGGTGGGAAGGATCAGGGGGCTTTTTGCAGTCTGAAATAGGCCTTCTGAGTTTGGTTAGGGGTTTGATTGGGCATTAGAGGTAGAAAGCGATGATAGTGCCTCGCAGCATGAGTACCCAACATCCTGATAACGCAAGGATGCCTTTTTTTGCTTCAGGCAATGTCATAGGTGGCGAAGACGAAATCTCAGAGGTGTATTGGGGTTTTTCTCAGCTTGGCTGCCAAGAGCAAATGTGGGATTTCGAAGGGAAGAAAACTCTGTCCTGGGTGATTTCCGAGCTCTTGGTGAGAAATCAAGGGTTTTTTAAGGAACGACCCCTTGGTACGGAAGTTTTTCTGACTTTTAGAATTCCTAATCCAGAGATTGAAGTGATTGAAGCAAAATTGGTGCCGGAACTTCTAGATAGCATTCCCCGAAGTTATGATATGACTCAGGCTTTGTACCATAGCGATCTTCCCCCCGTCTTTGAAGTGATTTTGCCAATGACTACTTCAGACAAACAGTTGAATCGAATATATTACTATTACCAAAACTTCGTGATCAGGAAAAAGGATTCGCCGATTTTCCCTGGGGATGCCCTTTCCATTGGCCAATGGCTTGGGGAATTCAAACCAGAGAAAATCGCTGTTATCCCCTTATTTGAAGATAAGTCCTCACTACTTGATGCCGACAGAATAGTGGCGGGCTATTTGGAAGATAAGAAGGTGGAGTATCAGCGAGTGTTCTTAGCTCGTTCTGACCCGGCTTTGAACTACGGAAGCTTAGCAGCTGTGTTGTTGCTCAATGTTGCCCTTCAGAGATTAGACAGATTGGAAAAGAGGGTTGGTGTCCCAATCTATCCAATTTTAGGGGTGGGATCTCCACCTTTTCGTGGAAATTTCAAGCCAACAAATGTGGAAAGTACTCTCCGGGGTTATGCCAGTTGTCAGACCTTTACCATCCAGTCAGCCTTCAAGTATGATTGGCCACTGCAAATTGTTGCTGATGCAATTGAATTGATCAATTCGGCTCCCCGGGGCGATCCTTTGCCAGTTGATGAAGAGAAAGCAAGTTTCCTTATTGAGAAAACGGTAGTCGCTTATCAGGAGCAGATACCTGAAATAGCTTCTTTAGTAAATCGGCTAACACCTTTTGTTCCTCAGCGACGCCTTCGCAAGCTCCATATCGGTCTTTTTGGTTATTCACGGAATGTTGGGGGAGTTCATCTACCCAGAGCTATTCCTTTTTGCGCCAGTCTATATTCCCTCGGATTGCCGCCAGAAATTCTGGGCTTGCACTGCTTGGAGACTGCGGATCTCAAGGTGGTCAGAGAGGTCTACCCTAGCCCCAATTTTGAGGAAGACCTAAGAGACGCCCTGGTTTTCTACAATCCTGAAGTTCTTCATCTTCTGTCTCCAACAATGAGAGATCAAGTCAAGAAGGCACTGAAAATTGTCGATTTTGAAATAGATCGGGAGCATCAAGAGGTAACTTCTGAAATCATCGGGTGTTTCCGCGAAAACCGGACTGAGCGCCTCACAGAGTTAATTCAGAAGGCAGGTCAAATCAGGAGATTTCTCGGCTGAAGGCGAGACCGTTACCTGTCATTTCCTTAGTGCGAGTGAAACGAACCGAACAGCCTTGCTGCGGTTAAGCGCCACATTAGCGATATCACCCCTCCCATCCCCAAATGCCTCACCCCCTTCAGGATCAGCCGTCCGTGCCAATCAAAGGAGAAATCAGGGGAGTTGAGCAACGATTCCGGGAGGTGTTTGGCTTGCGCTAACTGGAAAAGGCGTTCGATTTGCCTGTCGTTGAGTTTCTCGAACAGCCAGCGCGCCCGCCGACCCAGCCATAGCTCTCTGGCCAGCACCGCTCGCCATTCCTTTTCATAGGTGGAAAGCCTCTTAGCTGTGAGGTCATCGCTGCAAAGCGCTTGATGCAGGGTGTCAGCGGCTATCTGGGCGCAGAGAAGGCCATAATAAATCCCGCCACCCGTGGTCGGCTTCACCTGTCCGGCAGCGTCCCCGACAACGAGCGCTCTTCCCCCCGCGGTTCTGGGCAGCGTCTTGAGGGGTATTCCCCCGTAGCTTATTTTGACGTCTGGTGAGACTATCTTGCCCTGGCTGGCCAAATGGTCAAGGAAGCCTTTCAGATGTGAACTGGTGTGGCGGCGGCAGAGGAGACCAGCTAGTGCCCAGTCTTGATAAGTAGGCACCAGCCAGGCAAAGAAGCCCGGCGCGATGCGGTTGCCGAAGTATACCTCCACCTCGTCAACTCCCTTTGTCTGCACCTCTGCCTGAGCGCCCATGACAAAGTCGCTGTTCTTGCTGAAACCCAACTTCTGAGGCAGCCTGGAGCCGAAACCGGAGGCAATGACTACCGATTTCCCTTCGTACGTCATTTCCCCCTGCTTATTCTTGACCTGGACGCAGGCGAGGTTTCCTGTTGTGGTGACGTCGGTCGCCTGGCTTTCCAGGTGGTATTCTGCTCCGTGCATTTGGGCGATTCTGGCCAATTTGATGTCGAAAGCGGTGCGGTCCACGACGTAGGCTTGAGGCGTTTCTTTTTCCAGAGTGAGACAGTCTCCCGAGGGGGCGAAGAATCTGGCGGATTTTATCTCCCTGAGCACGGCTTCTCTGCCAGCAGGGAAGGCATCGAGGCATTCCTTTCCCAAAATGCCGGTGCAGCAGTGTGCCTGGCCGATACTTTCCTGGCGCTCGAAGACAATCACCTTGTGCCCGTGGCTAGCCAACTCGCCGGCGACATGGCTTCCAATAGGACCGGCGCCAACTACGATTGCGTCGTACAAATGGTCTCTCCAACCTTTGGCAAGTAATGTTACAGCCTCCGGCCTGCGCTGTAAAACGAGGCTGGGCGGTGACCTTGAGATCGGTTCGTGAGATTGTTTAGTAATGTCATTCTGAGGGGTCTGCCTGCGAGTTTGTGAAGAAATGCGGGCCGTAGCTTCGGCCCTTCACGATTTCCAGCTTTGAAGGGGCAATAAATTCACAAGCTCGCAGGCGGAGAAGGGTCTCACTTGATGAAGCAATGTGACTCTCATTTCTGCAACCAAGCACTGGTACGGGTTGCGGCCCTCCATGTTGAACGGTTTCACCTGCCTCATATGGAATAACTCCTTCCTTATTGCCGACTGGCTCTGGATGGCCGTTTGTACGTCCTGGGCAAGGATAGGAATAACATGAGGGACGAGAAGAATCGGCGCATCAAGGCTCCTGCGGCGCTTCTCAGCCAAGAGGTCTCGTTTTTAGCCATGAAATGGGCTTCTGTAGTGGGCGTGAATGCAGGACCTAACCAGAAGGCAAAGATTACAGAAAGCTTACTAAAACATTACAAATAGATTAAGACAGGCCAGCAGACGCAGGTAGCGTAACATATTGTGTGTAAAAAGAGGGGGGCGTATCCTTCTAGAGATAAGAGAAAGATATCTTAGAAAGGAGGACGCCCCATGGTACAGGTCAAAGACCTGACCCAACTCAAGTTAGAGGATTTGTGGCGGGAGGTCAAGGATGAGGAGGATTGGTGGGGGGATTTTGAGCAGGAGACCTTGCGTATAGCCAAAAGGCTGCTGGAGAGCGTCATGGTAGAGGAGCTAATAGAGCAGTTACGTGCTGGGCGCTACCGGCGCACTGATTTTCGTCGGGGATATCG